>ERZ1108166.14-NODE-14-length-231903-cov-13.328879_pt1 | contig 231903 bp, 195 predicted proteins | sample MGYA00403702_ERZ1108166 | MGnify/ENA primary metagenome ERZ1108166 (study PRJEB35170, sample SAMEA104062401) | human gut metagenome | biome: human gut; feature: human-associated habitat; material: faeces | place: Denmark | collected 2012-05-01 ...
GGGATATTGAGGACGGTATCGACAGCACAGGCAAGAAAATGACGCTTTGCCAACTCTACGCCAAACAGAACGCACAGAGGGCAAATGTGAAGAAAAGCACACAGAAACAACGGGAACAACTCATGCGGTTATTGAAAGAGGACAAGTTAGGTGCTAGGAGCATTGATACGATAAAACCCTCTGACGCTAAGGAATGGGCGTTACGCATGAAAGACAAAGGCTTTTCCTATAACACCATTAACAACCATAAACGCTCGTTAAAAGCGTCATTCTATATCGCCATACAAGACGATTGTGTAAGGAAAAACCCTTTTGATTTCAAGTTAAGTGAAGTCCTAGAAAATGATACCAAAGAGAAAGTCGCATTGACAGAGGAACAGGAACAAGCCTTACTCTCATTCATCAAGACGGACAATGTGTATCACAAGTATTATGATGATGTGCTGATACTGTTAAAGACAGGACTTCGTATCTCGGAACTGTGCGGACTGACAGTAGCCGATATTGATTTCAAGAATGAGGTTGTGGTTATCGACCACCAGTTATTAAAGAGCAAGGAACAGGGCTATTATATTGAAACGCCTAAGACAAAGAGTGGAACAAGGCAAGTGCCATTAAGCAGAGAAACGATACAGGCATTTCAACGGGTCATAAGGAAACGCACAAAAGGGAAACTGATAGAGATAGACGGATACAAAGATTTTCTGTTCGTCAATCCGAAAGGCAATCCTAAAGTTGCGATTGATTACAACGCCTTATTTGTCCGTATGGTAAAGAAATATAACAAACACCACAAGGATAACCCCTTGCCACATATCACACCACATACGCTACGCCATACGTTCTGCACAAGACTGGCAAGCAAGAACATGAACCCGAAAGATTTACAGTATATCATGGGACATTCAAATATCAGTATCACAATGAACTGGTATGCTCATGCGTCCATAGATACCGCAAAATCAGAGGTTCAGCGTCTAATCGCATAAGAAGTATTTACCACGATTTTAACCACGCTTGATAGCGAAAATATAAGAAGATAGACCTAGATATGTGAGGTTTACCACAAAAGCAAAATGCCCGTAGAGCCTATAAAATAAGGCTTTGCGGACATTTAAGAAGATATAAAAAGATAGTCAAAAAGACATATATAATTTCTTCCAAATTATTAATACTTTCGTTAGTTTCAATTTTTGATACTAACTGAATTTTTTTATCGGTCAAATTCATAAACTCACTTAGATCCTTCTCATTTTCAACCAACGATAGTGCACATCCATAGTCTAAAGTTGAGCAGACATCTCCTATCATATTCAAAACAGGTTCTATCTTATCATTGATACTTCCTTTTCCGTATGTTATACTTTTTCTCTTATAAATTTGGAAATCACAAATTGCTTTTAATACTACTCTATCCTTAGTCTCATTTACTTTTTCAAATGCACCTTGTCCATCACCATAATAAACAACTTTAGAATTATTATAGGAATTCTTTGATTTCGACAACAAGATGGCATTTTCCTGAGCCTTTATAAAATCATTTTGATTAAAATATAAAGTATAAACCTCATCCTTTTTGATATTATTTCCCATTATTTTGTATTCCATTATTCTTGTTTTATTGTACGGGAATGGTAAATCATATAAGAATTTATACCTTTCTTTATATTTAAAAACTATCTCAAATAATCTTGATAAACTATCAATCTCGCTACTCTGAATATACTTATTCAAGTTTAACCTAATTCCTGATAAACCAGAATCCATAATCTCCGTCAATTGAAAATCCAATAAAGAAAAATCATCTCCGCAATTAATTGTTTGTATTAATTCCATATAGTCTCCCAAAATTAAATATAATTAATTTTTTATTTTTAATATATCGAAATAGCCACACAAATATTGTTTTATTTCGTTGTTTTTATATGTATTAAAAAACTTAATATATTTTGTATCATACTCATCTAATATAAACCTAACCATCCTGTTTTCAACTTCTCGTCCCAATGCTCGACACGATAAGCAAAACAAATCAACCGTATCGTCATTAATAATAATGGCACCAACTAAACCTAAATCTCCAAATTTATCCTTCACATAAACAGAATTATAGTTACCACTACTCATATTATATTCAACTGTAAGATGTTCTATTGTATATCTCACTCCATTTGTACATCTATTTGTCCTTAATGATAATTCGGATATCCTTTTAAGCTCTAATTCAGTTGTTTTATGAATTTCTATTGTAGTATTTAAGTTTTTTAAAAATTGTTGGTAATTAACAGAATTCTGTCTTAATACTTCTCTTTTTAGATTTGTTTTATACGTTTCATTTCGGACTTTTATCATCTCACGATCTATACTCTCATTAAGAGTATTCATTGTAGAGCATATATACATATCAAAATTTTTATACCTCTTTCGCAGTTCGCTACACTTTTTCCACGTACATATTGCTTTTTGATATGTCCCTTTACCTCTAATATGGTCATGTATCTCCTCAAATCCTTCTAAGGAAAAGCCCAATGAAAGATTAACATTATCCTGCAATTTCGACAAGATATACTCCGTTTGTTTGTAAATACTTTCTTTGTCTTGACCATTTGTAGTAATACTAATATGTGTCAAATTATTATTTCTTGCAAACAATAGAACTATATCTTTAAGATCCTCCCGAATAAAAGGCTCTCCACCGGAAAATAATGCCTTCATAAATGACCCCATCGATTTTGAAATTTTCTCATATTCATTTAGACCTAATTCTCCATGACTTGAATATTGGAAATCCCCTCCACTATTCATATGATTAAAACAATGCTTGCATCTTAATGTACATCTGTAAGTAACGAGTATGCTCATCACTAATGGTGTATGATTGTGACAATATAACCTTTCATACAATTCAGCATTTCTTATTATTTTCTTATATCGATTTCTTAATAACTCACTCTTCATATAGTCCATTTGCTAATCATTACCTTTTGCATCATATATTAAATTTAACAAATCCTCAAATGTATCACATAATAAAAATTTATTAATATCTATTCTTTTACCACAATATGCTTCAATAGCTACAATCAAATTTATTTTTGAGAGAGAATCATATTCGAAACTGCCAAAATATTTCAGATTTTCACTTGCAGTTAATCTCCAATACAAATTTCTTTCTCCTCCGGAAACAACATTGATTCTTTCTTTTACCCACAAATGATTTTTCACAGCATCAATTCCATTCATCGTAATTTCTCCGGCTGTTGGTTCTATGATCGATGCAAGCATACGAATTGTAGTTGTTTTTCCTGCGCCATTAATTCCTAAAACTCCTACAATCTTTCCTTTCGGAATTTCCAATGACACTCCCTTAACTGCCTGTACAATCTTTTTATTTTTTGACCTAAACAGACCTGTTTTTTCTTTCAATACATATTGTTTTTCCAAATTTTTAGCTTCGATTTTTTTAGTTTCCATCCCAATCCCTCCGAGTTATCACCATTTATCCAAATATATTTTCAACTAAATTCCGTTCCATCAAGATATACCATGCTGCGCCAATTACCAAATAAACAAATGAAAGAACTAAAACCTGTAATATCTGCAAATAATTTTCTGCTAAATTCTGATGCCCTATCGCCACATTTCGAAACAGCGCAACTGCAGGTGTTAGTGGAAAAATTTGTGCTGCTCTTTGTACCCATTCCGGCAAATATTGAATCGGAAAAGTAATTCCGCACACTAAACTCATTATTACAAATAAGGTATTCTGTGTTAAATATGTGTCTCTCGTATACAACATTACCGATGATAATGTGATACCCATACAAAAGAAACTTAACACTGCCAATAAAACAACTATAATTGTTTGAAATGAAAAGAAGTATCTCAAATTCGCTCCCAGTAACGCGCCTATTACTAATACTGTCCCAAATTCAATCAATGCACGCGTTGTTTGTTCCAGCAAGCAGCCAACAAAATAATTTTTTCTAGGTGCCGGCGACAATAGCAAAACCTCCAATGTTCCTTCACGCAACTCCGTAATAAGAGCACGCCCTATATTCATCAAAACAGAAACTGCTAAAACATTCAGCGCAGATCCCAATACTACATATGTCATATAATCTGCCCCTTCTGCATATGCTCCAAATTCTTTATTCATATTTCCATTCATAAAATAGTAATATATAAAATAAGGAAATACGATTTGGGTAATCCCGGTTACTATCCGTGATACCATAAATGACCACGGAACCGCTCTTATAATTCCTATTCTATTTTTCTTATAGGTAGAAAAAATTACACGCCACATTTTGTACTCCTCCCTCCTAATTCGCCATTGTTTCATAAAATTTGTATGGAACAAAGTCAATCATCTCAGTCTTAAATTCGTACTCCATATAAACTCCCTTTTTTGTCTTTCGTACCAATCCCGCTTCCCACATTATTTTTAAATGTTTCGATACTGCTGCTTCACTTACTTGTATTTCCTTTGCCAATTCTTGAGTGGTATGTACCTCTTGTAGTAGTAGTTTTACAATTTTCAACCTGGTTTTATCCCCTAATGCCTTAAACACATTTACAAGATCTTCCGGAATATCCATCTGTATAGGTTCCACAATTACACTTTTAACTACTTCTATTTCCCGACTGCAATTACACATCCATAAATGCGGATGCACGAATGTACTGGCTGTGATAAATATTTTGTTAAGCGCCTTTTTTTCAAACCCATATTCTTGATTTTTCTTATAAACAATTGTATCCTGCTTAATCTTTAATCTAGAATGAACATTTCCGCACCAATTCCAAAGTCCCTCTTTCAGGCATTTCTCTTTTTCTTCCTGAAGAATACGAACAAGATACGGTCGCAAAATCATTTCCTCGTTTTTAAAAACACATTTATAATATTTTTCTACAATGTCCAAAATCCTATTTCGTTCCTTCACGCTCATCTCTTTTCCCACAGAACGCTTCACCCATTCGTTCCATTGGTAAATATTCTTATTCCGAAAAAAATGAAGCATTTCCACTATTTCCATCTGACGAATTTCGCTCCACTTTTCCGAATCGATAATCAGTATCCAAGAATCTGTTACCTCCCCTAAGTCACGAATTTCTTTTATTAGATCCGGATAGCTTTTTTCTTTAGCTTCTACCCATTTTCGTCTGGTCAAATGGTGTTCTGGATTTGATAATACATGCATTGAAAAAAACATTTCCCACACTGGAAAATATGAAACTACAACTTCCACTCCTTCATAGCGGAACATATCCAAAACCATAATCTCCCCCTCCTTCAATTAACCAATTCGTTAATTACTCTTGTTTCTAATTTTCTCGCGTGTATTATATTCACATTGCATATTTTTGTCAACATTCCGTTCTATTGTCCTTCTGCTTCGTCATCTTCTAATTAGCTTCCATCGGGAACTGACTAGAAAACATATATTAAAAAATGAATATCTTGATCATGAAATGGATAACGCTGTTACCTTTTTTAACGAAAATTACAATCAAAATATCAATATTGACGATTATGCCGCCTCACGAGGAATGAGTGTCAGCTGGTTTATCCGAAATTTCAAAAAATACACCGGTTCCACACTAATGCAATTCATTGTAGGAATCCGAATCAGCAATGCTCAGATGCTACTTGAAACAACAACTTATTCCATCAATGAAATTTCTAAGATTGTCGGATATGATAACCAGCTTTATTTCAGCCGGCTTTTCCACAAGCTGAAAGAATATCCACCAAGAGAGTACCGAAAAATGAGAAACAAGTTCTAATATCCACAATGTCATAAAATTCATTTTTTTCAAAAGAGGGTGCCACAAAATCATAAAAATGATTATGTAACACCCTCTTCTTTCTTTTGCTATTCTTATTTCACGAATTTAACCGAATAATAATACATATATTCATTATTTGTATCTATGTATTCACCTGCAATATCCTGTATCGGCAATGAACTTAACCCTTTTTCGCCATAGATCAAAGCTGTTACGCCCTGTTCTGTATCATATTTTATCGTACTTTTGTTCTCTATAGATGTTGCACTCCCGCCATAGTATTCTCTATTTGCAACACCTTCTAAAATCGGCGTTTCTATCATATATTTTGAATATTCATCTGCAGTAATAAGCTTTGTAGTAAAATTATCAAAGTCTGGCGTAATGACAATCAATCCATTTTTTGAAGACTTTATATCCTCATAAGAAATTTCCAAAACTTTTTTATGAGAAACTCGTTTTCCGGACTGGTATTCCGACAAATAAATAGATAATATTTTAAAAGCATCTTTTGAATTATATCGGAACATCATGGTTCCATCAACTCCAGACAACAATTCAGCGGTTTTCATTTCTACACTATCTGAATCTACAGCTTCTAAATAATTTCGTGATTGTCGCAATTTATTACATACGATAATTCCACAAACAATCATAAATGCTCCCGTTACAATAAGAAGTCCTGCAATTACCTGCTTTAAATAACGCTGTTTACAATCGCTATCTTTTGTTATTTGTATCAAGGTGTCTTCCGATTTTTTTCAACATTAGCTATCTCAATATCTTCACCAGCCAAAAATTCGTTAAGACTAATACCCAATATTTCGCACAATTCTATATATACTGATACATCTGGCAAGCAGATTCCGGTTTCCCAACGTGAGATCGTTCTTCCTGACACTCCGATAATTTCTGTAAGCTGCTCCTGTGTGACTTTCTTCTCCTGACGGAGCTTTTTAGAAAACCGCCGATTTTCTTTACATCCATGGTCCTCCTCCTTTCGCTTATAAAGTAACCGCATAATATCCCAAAAGAACACGACTCAAAGCGAGAAATGCCATAATTCTCCTGTTAGACATTGGCTGTCTGTTAAAAAAATAATATTTTCCTTATCTAAAATACCCACGGTTACCAGAAATGACTGTGACCATATCATAATCTTTATATTTCAAAATAATCTCATCTGCTCATAATCGGATTTTCGATTCAATGACACAGGTGTCTTATGCAGTAAAAACTCCACCGCATAGTCATCCAGCACCCAGTCTTTGATTTCCTTAGACTCCAGTACAAGCGGCATCCGCTCATGCACCATAGAAACCGATGCATTTGCTTCTGTCGTCAGGATTACAAACCGGTTCTGTCCCTGAAACTGATTGAAGCATCCTGCCATAAACAGCACCGGCTCTTCTCTTTCAAAACTGAATTTTTCTTTTCCCTGATTCCACTCATAAAACCCTTTTGCCGGAATGACGCACCTCCGATGCAGCACGCTCTCCCGGAAGGTTTTCTTTTCCAGCACTCCCTCTGCTCTTGCATTGATCAGAAGCCCTTTCCCCTGAAATCCGGGAAATCCCCAGTTCATCTGCTTCGCTGTCAGATGGTGCTCTCTCTGGCTTAACACAAGTGCCGCATCCGATGGGCGGATATCACCAGCCCGCTCAATCTGCAGCTTTTTATCCAGCTCCCGCACGATCTTCTCAATTTCTCTGGCAGTCTCATCATCTACATAATACCGTCCGCACACGCTCCATCACCTGTCCTGTTCTTTCTGATATTCTGAAATACTCGCATAAGCAGAAATTCTATCTAAAATCTGCTGAATCTTTTCGTCCTTTTCCGGTTCCTGTTCCAGATAAATTTCTGTGCCGTAATGCTCACTGCAGACGTTTCCTGCCTGTAGTGTAAAATATGGAGTCAATTTTTCATAAACATCCTCTTCGGTACACTTCCACTCCAATAACTCTCGGATAAGCTCTGCTGTCAGCATTCCCTTTATGACTTCACCATATTCCCAGTTTGTGTCTTCTAAGGTCCCATATTGCAAAGCGGACGCAATTTCTTCTTTCTCATTCTTCCAGCAGTGGATTTCAAAAGGTTCCCCTTCCTTCAGATAAAGGGATAATAATTCTTTCCACCACTGATTTCCATGTCCTTTTTCCGTAATCTGTATCGCAATCATGCTATCTCATTTCACTTTCTTTTCTATTCTATCTGATTATACGCCCTTTATCTTTGTCAAACAACCAGCTTCCATGCACAATCCTCCGGGCAGAACAGCAGCGTAAATTCCTGCATCCGGTGATTGACCTCTGCCTGGCATTTGTATTTCCAGTTCAAAATCCCTGCATAGAACTGCTTTTCCGAAGAAAATACCTGAATCGGAGAAACTTCAATGATCCCGTCCGATTCTGTCTGCAGCTTCATCATCAGGGGGATTGATCTGCCGGTGGAGGTGAACCAGCACTTTACCGCAACCTCATTGACTGCCCCTGCAAGGAGCTGATGCTCCGGATGCTCTGTATTCGTTCCGATTCCAAATGCCATACCATTCCCTTCTTTCCTTAATCAACTTTCACCTTTTTATAGTCCACGGTTCTCTTTTCCCGGCTGATACCGCCTGACATGTGATCGATAGGACTTCCGGCAAAAGCAGCCCTCATGACTGCATCATTCCCGTATCGTCTCCGGATTCTATCCACTGTTGCATCCACCTTTTCCAGTTTCTCATAATCTGTCGTGTCAAACATATCCAACTGCCGCATGTCCTGATAGTCCCTGATCCGGCTGGTATGAATCCCCAGATGCCGGATTGCCGTTCCATCCCATAGCTGGTCAAATAACTGGCAGGCACAGCGATGGATTTCTATGGTGATATTCGTTGCATGATTTAGCGTCATCTGGTGGTTCGCATACTGAAGGTCATAGGTCTTAATGCCGACGGCAATGACTTCCGCACGCACACCAGCTGCTCTGAGCCTTGTCCCTACCGTTTCCGCCAGTGCCAGAAGTACCAGCTTTGCCGTAGAAGCATCGCAGACATCAAAAGCAATGGTCGTAGAATTCCCGTAGCCTTTATTTGCAGGTGGTTCCTTCTGCACAACGGACACATCCTGCCCGTTGGCAAACAGCCAGATGACTTCTCCGTGTTTCTTCAGATGACTCTTTAAGATATCCGGCTGTGCATGGGCAAGTTCCCCAATCGTGCGGATTCCCATATTCAACAGCTTTTTTGCTGTTGCCCGCCCTACAAAAAACAGGTCACTGACCGGAAGCGGCCACATCTTTTCTTCGATTTCACGATGCCATAAGGTATGCACCCTGTCCGGCTTCTGAAAATCGCTCGCCATCTTCGCCAGTAATTTGTTTTCAGAAACGCCTACATTTACCGTAAAGCCCAGTTCTTCCCGGATCTGATTCCGTATCCGGTTGGCTGCTGTTACCGGTTCTCCCCATAACCCTTCCGTCCCAGTCATATCCACAAAGGCTTCATCAATACTGTACTGCTCCACCACCGGAGAATATTGTCTCAATATATTCATAAACGCTGCAGAACACTGCTCATACAGCCCGTAATTGGGCGGTACCAACATCAGGTTGGAGCATTTGCGCTGTGCTTCCAGAATCGTTTCCCCTGTCTGGATCTTATATCGTTTGGCAGGGATAGATTTTGCCAGAATAATTCCATGTCGCATCGCCATATCTCCGCCAACCGCTGATACCTGTTCACGCAGGTCCACACTTCCGCCCAGATGATAGAGGCGGTAAACTGCCTCCCAGGAAAGGAACGCAGAATTAACATCAATATGAAAGATCACTTTATCCAAACTTACGTTCCCTCCTTTTTGTTTTATTATAACGAACTGGTGTTCTGAAATCAAGAGTAATAATTTGGTATATACGTCTCCAACCTTTACTCTAGTTTTTGAAATTTTTATTTGTACCATCGTAAATTCATGGTAAACTATGACTAAGAAACAAGGAACTGCATAAACTATCTCAGATAGCATGAATGGAGTGATATGATGGAATTAACAATAAACAAGCAGACTCCGAACCAGCATGAAGATAATAATATTCTCCGAATGTTGGATAGAGGAATTGACGATATGGAAGCCGGACGGGAACTTCCGCTTGAAGAAGCTTTCCGCAAAATTACAGAGTTGAGAGATGCCAGACGAAATGCACGATTATAAAGTTATTTTAACATGGGAAGCTATTTATGATGTAACTGACATTACAGATTACATTGAAGCTGAGTTCGATCAGACTAGAGCTGACCGTTTTCAAAATGACATACAGTCACAAATGAAAAAGTTAGGATATCTGTCTGGTTCTTTTCCAAAAACACATATCCTGAATGATTTGGGAAACTAAGCAGTGATCGATCACAGACCACTGCTTAAATTTTATGGAGCCGCTATTATCATCTCTCAGTTTATAAATGCATCATGTTTGGATTTTTTCATCAGCAGTATTCAATACCCATCGCACTCGTACCACAAATGGTATCTATTTCATTTGACATATACTATATCCAGTGTTACACTGTTCTTGTATCAATTATTTGTGTCAATCCGGAAAGGATTTATCACACGCAGTTTAGGTTTGAAACGTAGTCAGGAGTATTCCTATGCCCAACAAGCGGCAGGGACTTCTGGCTTTTTTTATTTTGCAGGAAACTGCATCTATTTTGAGAATGAACATAAGCGTCATTCTCTTTTTTTATGCCTGAACGCAGGGAAAGGAGGATTACGGAAACAAATGATTCCGGAACTGACACGCCACAAAAGAAAGGAGACTCTATGTCAATCAAAAGAATTAAGAACCTTGTAAAACAACTCAATGAATACCGTCATGCCTACTACAATCAGGATGCCCCTCTGGTATCTGATGCCGAGTATGACCGACTCTTTGACGAACTGAAGGAACTGGAGGAACAGACTGGTTTCATCCTGTCAAATTCTCCGACACAGACGGTTGGATATTATCCGGTCAGTGAACTTGCCAAAGTCACCCATCCGATTCCACTGCTCTCGCTTGAGAAAACAAAACTGATTTCAGAGCTTTTAGATTTCATGAAAGGACAGGAAGTTCTCTTTATGCTGAAACTGGACGGTTTGACTACCAAACTCATTTACGAAGATGGCAGACTGATTCAGGCTTCTACCCGTGGAGATGGTGAAGTGGGGGAAGATATTACACACAATATCCCGGCATTTTTAAATGTACCGCTTACCATTCCACACAAAGAACGTCTGGTCATTACCGGTGAGTCTTTTATACCAACCAATGATTTTGAACGTCTGAAAGATACTCTGCGTGATGGAAATGGAAAACCTTATAAAAACGGACGTAATTTTGCTTCCGGATCAGTACGAAGTCTTGATCCGAAGAACTGTATCGGACGTTGTGTTCGCTTTCTTCCGTTCAATGTATTAGAAGGAATGGAGGATGTTCCCTTCCCGGACAGCAGAGCCTGCAAATTAGAAGGTTTAACACACCTGGGCTTTGGTTACTGCCCGTTTTTCTCAATTTCAGGAACCGGACTTTCAAAAGAATATGCGGAGAAATTCATTCAGGAATTGGTATCCACAGCAGCAAATTTACATCTTCCTATCGATGGCATTGTCATGATTTTTGACAGTCTCAGCTACTCCAAAAGCTGCGGAAAAACCGGACACCACTATAAGGACGGCCTCGCCTATAAGTTTGAGGATGATACCTACGAAACTTTCTTGCGTGAAATTGAATGGACACCGACCAGATTCGGAGAGATTGCTCCGGTCGGCATCTTCGATACCGTGGAGATTGACGGCTGTGATGTTTCCAGAGCTTCCCTTCATAATCTGACCTTTATCAAAAATCTGGAGCTTGTACCCGGATGCCGGATTCTTGTTTCCAAACGAAACATGATCATCCCACATATAGAAGATAATCTGGATCGTGGAAGGTATGCCGACATCACGCCTCCGGTCTGCCCCTGCTGTGGTTCCAAAACCAGAACCTACAGCCGAAAGACCAGTGACGGTCGCACCGTAGAAACTCTGCATTGTGATAATCCGCAGTGCGACAGCCAGATCACAAGAAGGTTTGTCCATTTTGCCAGCAAGAAGGCAATGAACATCGAAGGACTGTCAGAAGCCACTTTGGAAAAATTCCTGAATCTGGACTATCTGCACTCTTTTCAGGACATCTATCATCTGGAAGAACACCGGGAAGAAATCGTGGCACTGGACGGATATGGTGAGAAATCTTTCGACCGCTTATGGGAATCCATCAACGCCAGCCGGAGGACCAGCTTTGTCCGCTATCTGGTTTCCATGGATATTCCTATGATTGGCAGAACCAAAAGCCGGATTCTGGACAACGTATTTTCCGGAGAATTAGCTGCATTTGAACAGGCGGCTGTCGGAGATTTCGACTTCACTCAGTTAGAGGATTTTGGCGAAATCTTAAATCACAACATTCATTCCTGGTTTGCAGATGAAGCAAATCTTGATTTATGGAAAAACTTACAGAACGAATTCACATTTGAACAAAGAAAGGAAGAGACCATTATGACAAAAGAAAACAAATTTGCAGGATGTACCATCATAGCAACAGGGAAACTGGAGCATTTTACCAGAGACGGTATCAACGATAAGATTCTGGAGCTTGGTGCCAAACCTGGCAGCTCTGTAACAAAGAAAACCGATTACCTAATCTGTGGGGAAAAAGCCGGCAGCAAACTGACAAAAGCCCAGAGCCTTGGTATTCCAATTCTTACAGAAGCTGAATTTTTGGAGATGATTGCATAACCATCTCTGCAATAGATGAGAATTATTTTGAGGTGTGGCTGAAAGGCTGCACCTCTTTTACAAAGGAGGAATTTATAATGAATCAAACAAATACAAGCAAGCGCATCCCTACACAGATCAATGAATTTCGGGGAGATTATGCTTTTCTAAGCAATTTCTATCCGGCACCGGTCTCTTACATGGGACAAACCTATGCAAACAATGAAGCTGCTTTTCAGGCGCAGAAAACATTCTCTGCGAGAGAGCAACGCAAATTCTGTATTTTTCGGATGCATAATCCTTCTGATGCAAAGAAACTCGGCAGAGATCTTACATTACGCCCGGACTGGGAAAAAGTGAAAGTCCGGCTCATGTATGAAATCTGCATGTGCAAATTCATGCAGAACCCGGAACTCCGGGACAAACTTCTTGCAACCGGAGAGTCCACACTTGTTGAAGGAAACAACTGGGGTGACTATTTCTTGGGCAAAGTCAATAACTGTGGAGAAAACCAGTTAGGAATCATCCTGATGGATGTACGTGCGAAGCTGCAGTGGAATGCAGAAACAGCGCCCAATAATATACCTCAATGTCTGCAATAAAGGAAAGGATGGTCTAATAGAATGAATGAAAATGCAAAAACAAAATTAGTGCTTGAGTATACTGGCATGGATGATTTTTCCTGTCCGGTATATAAGGACCAATTCAGAAAGTTGTGGAAGGATATTGACCTTGGCAAAGGGGCTGAACCGAATCTTTATTCTTTATCTTTTAACCATATTGATGGAGAACCTTCCCATCCCATACAGCAGGAGTACACATTTCATCCGGCTCCGTATCAAAGAAGTTCCTATGAATTCGAGTACCGGATGTTAAGTAAATTACAGTCTGACTGTGAATACTATCTGGGCTACGGAAATCGCAGTCCGTCTATTCTATGCAATCATAGCGTTCAAAACCATATTGCCCGTATGAAAGAATTATGGAATGGTTTTCCCGCAGATCAGAAACCGGAATGGCTGACCTGGGAACAGCTTCTTCAGTACGAAAAAGTAATGACAGAAACCGGAATACCCGTGAAGAACTGCTCAGACTAGACAATTCATCATTTATCAGAAATTACCCTCTATATTATCCATTCATATTTTGATATAATAGGAACAGTTGAAAGAAAGGAGCATTTCCCATGTATCTGAAAAGAAAAGTTTACGATCAGCTTCTGGATTGGAAAAACGATACCGCCCACAGCACCTTGGAAGTGAATGGTGCCAGACAGGTCGGAAAAACATATATTATCAATAAATTTGCGGATGAGAACTTCAGGCACAAGATCTACATTAACCTGTTTGATCTGTCCGGCAAACAATTTATGGAATGTTACAAAAAAGCCACAGACTGGACTCCCGGTACAAAACGACCGGAGCAGCCGCTTCACGATGCTTTTAAACTCTTCGATCCGGATTTTGAAGATACCAACGATACAGTCATCATTATTGATGAAATTCAGGAATCCTCAGAGATATTCAACCGTATCCGAGAATTTACCCGCTATTTTCAAGCGCATTTCATTGTAACTGGAAGTTATCTGGGACGTGTACTGGAACCGGAATTCAAATTCTCCAGTGGAGATATTACCAGTATCCGTATTTATACCCTTTCCTTTAAAGAGTTTTTGGAAGCATTGGATGACCAGCTTTTTCAGAAGTATCTATCACTTCCACTGGATCATGCAGATGACACCGTACCGGAACTATATGACGAATTAAAGAATGTTTACGACATCTATAGACAGATTGGCGGCTATCCAAAGGTTGTGGAAACATACCTTAACACAAAAGACGTGGAAGCAGCTCAAAAAGAGCTTGTTAGAATCATCCGCATTTTCTTAAACGAATCTATGCGGTACTTTGATGACATCACAGATATTAGTGTTTTTACCAACATCTTTTTAAGCATCTGCCGTATTCTGCTTCGTGAAAAGAAAGGATTAGATGAGGACAGTATAAGTGAAGAACTGCAAAAGCTCGTTACAAAGAATTACTCTAGTAATCTTTCTAAAGCAACCTGCTATCGTGCTATCAACTGGCTTTACCATTCTGGAATCATCGGTTTCTGTGGCAAAATCACAGAACTGGACATCCTGAATTTCAAACCGGGAAGCCGCTGCTTCTTCATGGATCTTGGAGTTGCATATTATTATCTCTCCAGAACTGGTGCTACTGTATCAACTATGGATGGCTCATTGAACGAAAACTATGTTTACATTAACTTGTCCAAACGCCAGGAATTCCCGGAAGAAATTATCTTTGAGACACCGGCTTTTGCTACTTATAAAGGTGGTGAAATTGATTTTGTAGCTCAGACATTGAAAACTCACATCCGCTATCTGATTGAAGTTAAAGCCGGTAAAGGAACTGCATCTACTGCCTTGAAGGCATTGGAACAGGGGAAGGCCAATAAACTACTATATCTGAAAGGTGATACCAAAGGCGGAACCGTTGGAAACGTACAAACACTTCCTATCTATCTGCTAGAACAATATCATTTTTAATCAAAGAAAGAATACTTTGAGCCGCCCATCCGGACGGCTCTTTTCATCTATATTCTTGTATATTTATTTTACTAACAGCGCATCATTCTTTGAAAGAAGATATATACAGTATTGATTCATACTGATGCCTTCTTTTTTTGAGTGTTCCGCCAGATCCCGGTGTAAGCTGCGTGGCATCCTTATTTTAAACTGTCCCGAATACTCTTCCAGGCTTCCCGGTTCGTGAATCTCAATCCCTTCTTCCAGTGCAGCTTCTAACCATGCTTTTTTTGCATCCGCTGCATTTTCAACTGCCCTTTCTATCGTCTCTCCACAGGTGATGCATCCCGGCAGTTCCGGATAAGAAACCACAAATCCACCTTCATCCTTATCTTCCACAATTTCCATGCGATAGGACATTGCCAAATAATCATTCAGTGTCTTCATCGTTTTTCGCCTCACTTTCTACAATCTGCTTTACCATTTCAACATAAATTTTCTTGATTGGTTCGTGTTTCGGTATTGTTATCGGCTGGCATCCCGCTTTACGGAATGTATAATGGCTGCTCCCACTTCTCGGAGCATTTATCTCATATCCATAACTTTCTAATACTTTTCTTAATTCATCAAAACGAAGGTCTTTCGATAATGAGCAAATTCTTGTCAATAGTTTATCCCATTTCGACATCTTTAATGCCTCCTATCTATAGTATATGTGGTGTCATATGTGGTGTCAATCTGTTTTTCATCTTTCTTGGTCAAATAAGGCTGCAGCTCTTTCTTAGCATCCGCTACAAATGCTTCTTTCCTCGCACTTACCATATATATCTTCCAGAGCATCAAATGCAGGATTTCCGCATCCACCACACTGCATTTCTTTTGAACCATGCGGATAAACGGGCAGATTACTGTATCTGACAGCTTTTCCCCTTTAAGCAGCAGCTCCCCATCCGTTCCATATACTTCATACAGACATTCCAGAATACTCCCCAGATCTGTCACAAATCGGAAGGCGGGCTTTACATATTTCTTTTTGGCTTCCATCATCTATCTCCTCTACATCCGAACAGTCAGCCCGCCGAGGCGTGTCTTCGGAAGTCCCACAAGATACCAGTCCTCGTCCATTTCAATCCGAACCGGAATCCATACATCCCTTACCTTCGCATCAAAGCATTCTCCACAATGCAGTCCCCCATAATAGGATTCAATACCAAACCGGATATCATATCTTCCCATAGCCGGATCATAAATCAAAGTACCTATTCTTTTTTCACTCATATTGCTTTCCTCCTGAAATTCTTTGTTCTATATAAGTAATATGGCTTTCATTCTAGGTATTGGAAAGTTCCGGATATTTTTCATAAAAAGTTTTACGATACCGGTAAAAGGTAGAGTGTGTCATTCCCAGACTCTTCCGAAGCTGTGTCGGTGTCATTTTTCCGGAAATAACGCTTTGGAAGTTCTCGTCAAAAGTTTCCTGCTTCATCACGCATGGTCTTCCATAATCATCCCATTCGCCCCGCAATTTCTTCGCTTCTATCCCTTCCCGCTGTCGCTTCTCCTTTTTCTCCAGCTCTGCCTGCGCCATAGAAGCATAAAGTTCCAACATCATGTTATTGATTGTTTCCAGCATCATCCTTGCCATAGCGTTGTCCATCACAGATAAATCCATAAGCGTAGTCGGCAATTCCAGAACCATAAGCCGCACTCCCATGTTCTTAATCCGCTGGATCTGTTGCATGGTGTCATGCTTGTTTCTCCCCAGTCTGTCCAATTCTGTAACAATCAAAATATCTCCCGGCCGCAGGACATCCTCCACTAAAACAGTATATCTCGGACGATTAAAATTCTTCCCTGTCTCCTGATCCGTAAAAATATTCGTAAGTGCCATCTCATGCTCGTTACAGTACCGCTCAATTTCCTGTATGCCACGGTCAAGATGCTGCTCCTTTGTACTGGTACGGTGATATCCATATATCTGCATCCACATTTCTCCTTTCCATGTCCCAAAATATCCACACTTTTATTGGTATATTTCAAAACTGTGTGTGTAACCTTTTTGAGATATAATCCCTCTTTCCGGAACGTACTTCTAAAAGGTATACATTTTGGGATATGTTTCTTTTCTATTTCTGTACGTACCAGAGCCGAAAAGTGCAACAAATATGACAAAAAACTCCCAGAGGATGTTACTCCCCTGAGAGTGGTTGAAACTTATAGCCCACACCTCGGACGGTGCGGATGTAATTCCAGTTCCGTGAATCTACTTTTAACTTTTTACGAAGCTGGCTAATGCAGCACATAACCGCATTAGCACAGTCAATCGGTTCTTCCTTCCAGACATTACGATAAATCTCCTCGTGAGAGAATACCCAGCCAGGATGTTCTGTTAGATATTTTAGTACCGTAAATTCTTTCAGACTCAATTCAATCTTTTGATCATTCATAAAAACAGTATGACAGCGAATATCTATCTGTAGGTTTTTGTCTTTGTAATGCAATTTACTTTCCTCCTAATCTGTTTCACCTTATCACAGCTAATCTAAAATGCTATTATTAGACTGCCAAAACTCAAATTCAAAACCAGAGCAATGCTTTACCTGCAAATAGTCTGGTAATAGACCAGTAGAATCGCAATAGCTGCAAGAGCCAGAAACGGCAAACACATAATTACCGGGGCAGAGTGAAGTGATAAATAAGAACCACTGATTTTTTAGCATTTCAGCCGGATATACAAGCCATCCCCATAGATTGGTGACCGTTACTGTTAAAATTACAGCACTGCCTATATATGTGGCAGCTCCTTTCCGGGTAAAGTTAAAGTCGCAGACCTTTACGACCTACGGCTTAATAGTACGAAAAGACATTAACTTTTCTGTAAAAGAATTTGATGTACTTTATATGCTATATTCTAATCCAGGGATGGCTTTTACTAAACAACAGATTTATGAAGCAGTTTGGCATGAAAAAGCAAATGGTTATTTCCACGCCGTGGAAAACACTATTTTTCAAATACGCAAGAAGATAAAAAAGTATTCCAGCGACAAGAATTACATAAAAACAGTAGTTGGATATGGGTATAAATTTGAAGTTTAATCTGCAGGATATAAGGAGCACCGGGTTTGAGGGAGATTCCCCACTAAGAAAATTTCTATGTTCTGGCTACAAAGCCGGAACATAGGTCGGCATCCATCCCTGTTTCTTCCCAATCCTGCAGACCTAATAAGAAATCAGCTAGTGACTTCTTCATCAAAAGTCTTTTTTTAGAGAAATAATCCATTTTTCAATAGCATCCGCCAAAACTATCTGCTGTTGCAATACTGCCATACCAGTCTTAGGGATTTCCGGATCATTCTCTTTCTCTCGAAGATTTTCCTCCAGATAAGTTTTTAATATTTCAATATTTTCCTCAATACTGGCAATACATGATTGTTGACTTTCAGGCGGTAACTTATCCAAATTTACAATTACTGCATTAAAATCTAAAAAAAAGTGAATGGGTTTAGAGGCTGTTTCCATCATAAGCTTTACAAATTCTTTTTCGCCTTCATCTGTTAATGAATAAACTGCTTTTTCAGGCATCTTACCTTCTTTCACAATTTCTCCTTTAATGAAGCCTTTTTCCTCCAACTGAATTGCTTTTTTGTAAATGGATGGTGTACTGATTTTTACCCATTTTGATATATTACGATATTCCACTAATTTTTGAATATCATAGGCTCCCATCGGTTCCTTTTTCAATATTCCTAACACAATTAAATCTATTGTAGCCATAGTTCACCCACTTTCTATATCCACGAAAGCTATAAAATACTTACGGTTATATATACTGTAATTTATAGTATTTGATTTTATACCTCTTGTCAAGGAAATTGCAGGATACACGCTTGACAACTACTATAAATTATAGTAGTATTCTCTCACGTAGTATACTATAATTTATACTACTATAATTTATATTCTTAATTGAAAGGAGTATTTGAAATGAACAAGAATAACAACAAAATGGATTTATTAGGAAATGCACCTGTTCCCCAAGCACTAATGGCTCTTGGTATACCGATAATGATTGGTATGCTTATTAACGCTCTCTACAATTTGGTGGATGCTTATTTCATAGGAGGACTTGGCGAGAGTCAAATGGGTGCAATTTCCATTGCGTTTCCTTTAGGACAAGTAGTTGTTGGTTTAGGTCTGATGTTTGGCAATGGTGCCGCCTCCTACTTATCAAGACTTTTAGGGCGAGGAGATAGGGAAGCTGCAAGTAAAGTCGCCAGTACTGCATTATACAGCAGTGTTTGTATTGGCGCAGTTATTATTATCGGAACTGCAATTTTTTTGAAACCTATTTTAACCATGTTAGGTGCAACAGACACGATTATGCCATACGCCCTTTCTTATGGAAGAATCTATGTTATTTCATGTATTTTCAATGTATTTAATGTAACGATGAACAATATCGTTGCAAGTGAAGGCGCCGCAAAAACAACTATGTGTGCATTATTATTAGGAGCTGTATTGAATATTGGTTTAGATCCTATTTTCATCTATACTCTCGACATGGGGGTTGCTGGTGCGGCAATCGCTACAGCAATTTCTCAAATGGCTTCTACTCTTGTATATTTAATTTATGCATTACAGAAAAAAAGCGCTTTTACATTTTCCATTAAGGAATTTTGTCCTTCTAAGCAGATCATAACTGAAATTCTGAAAATCGGTATACCCACATTGACTTTCCAGCTTCTTACAAGCCTTTCTATCGCATTCATAAACCGGGAAGCTAATATCTATGGAGATGCTGTTATCGCCGGAATGGGCGCTGTTACAAGAATCACTTCAATGGGAACTCTGGTTGTGTTCGGCTTCTTAAAAGGTTTCCAACCAATTGCCGGCTTTAGCTATGGTGCCAAAAAGTTTGATCGGCTCAGGGAAGCAATTAAAACTTCTATCTTATGGTCAATAATATTTTGTGTAGTTGTGGGATTGACAATAGCCCTATTTTCCACACAGATTATTTCGCAATTTACAGAAGGCAATACAGAGATGATTTCTGTAGGTCAAAAATCGCTAATGGCAAATGGATTTTCCTTCTTCGTATTTGGATTTTACACAGTGTATTCTTCTCTGTTTCTTGCACTTGGAAAAGGCACCGCCGGATTCGTTCTTGGGGCTTGCCGACAAGGTATTTGCTTTGTTCCGATCATTCTGTTGCTCCCATCATTCTGGGGCATAAATGGAATACTATATGCACAACCGATTGCCGATGTAATTTCTGCTATTGTTACTGTGTTTATGGCTCTACATCTTCATAAAGAACTGGCAACAACAAAAGAGCATTAAAGCATCAGGCAACATAATAGATCAACACCGTCTGCCGCTTCGAACTGAGGCAATATCACCCTTCAAAAAACAATCACTCCCAGAGGATGTTACTCCCCTGAGAGTGATTGCAGCCTTTGTTTAAGATAACTTACTCAATTATCTGGAATCTCTGGATACACTGAAGCAATGTACTTACCAGTTCCTGATACAGATCTTCATCAAATCTGCCATTCACAATCGCATTCTTAATTAAAAGCGGCTTATATATCTCTAAAATCTTCAGTACCGCATCTGCATTTCCTTCTTTTGCCTTTAAAAGTAATCGTTCAAAATTCATTAGTTTTCACCTCCCATCACCTTGCGGATCTTCCGGATTGCATAATAATAAATACCCTTGCATCGCTCCTCTGATAACCCGTTTAGCCTGCTCATTTCCTCAAAAGTACGTTCTTCAAACACATGCTGGTAAATCAGCTTCCGTTCTTCATCCCGCAGCGTATGAAGCGCTTTCATCAGTCTTTCATCTGACATCTTATTCCATTCTGGATATTTCCCCTGTGCCTCCTGCAATAAAAGCTGCTCCCTCGTTTGGTTCTCCAGCAATTCTTCGATTACAATTCTTGCCTCCATCTGTCCAATATCCTCCAACAGTTCTTCTGCATCAGCCATCTGGATTTTCTTCTCCAGATAATCATGTCGTTTTCCACGGACAAACTGTATCAGATATGCTGTAAAGTGATTTTGTATCTTTGATCCTGTATATGTTTTTTTGTTCATTTGTTTTATCCTCCGAAATTTTTTATCACGTTCCAAAAAATTCCGAGGATGGCGGTGAGCGGCAACAAAACGTGACACTGCCTTCATTTTTTCGAAAAAAAGAAAGGCTGGACCACTCTATTCGTAGTCCAGCCGATACTTCTCTTTCTATGTAATTGTGTAGGATATGCGATGATAGTATCTCATATACTGCATATTCTAACTTCTCTCCGACACATTGTATGGATAAGATTTTTTTAACAGATTCAGTTCCTCTTTGGCTTTTATCTTATGCTGTCCATTCATGTCTGTCGTACTTACTTCCATGTTTCTCTATTTGTGCATGTGTTATCCTGCTTATCATAACGCACTTTAACGCATTTCGTATAGTGTTAATCTACGATAAAATATATGCATTAAGTGAGGTGATATAGATGGTGAAAAAATTATTGGGAGATGCAGTCAGGGAAGAACGTCTCCGCCGCAATCTTTCGCAAAACAGCCTTGCGGAACAGGCAAAGATTTCTTTACGGACTGTCTCTGATATTGAAAACTATATTGGCAATCCACAGTTGGAAACACTTTATGCCTTGGCAACTTACTTACATATTTCCATAGATGCTATATTTTCTAACCAGAAAACGAACCCGGATTCTACCATGCAGCAAATCATGGCAGAACTAAATTCCTGCCCGGAGGAGCAGAAACAGCTTGCCCTTTCTACACTGCGTGGACTTCTGGATGGATTCAAGAACCTAAGTTAAGGCTCTCCCGTATCCTTCATCATCTACACATTATACAAAGACAATCTGTGAGTAATCTGTGAATAGTCTGTGAGTTTTCTGTCTATTCCCATTCTGATACAAAGAACAGGAGAGTACACTGCCATAAGCATGTGTATCTCTCCTGCTTTTTTATGCCCTGCGAAATGCACTGATAGCATCCACTACATTCTGTCTCATAGTCTGATCCATCCGCAGCGGTTCTTCTTCCATCAAATCAACTTCTGTGGGCATTTCTCTATTTATCTTAGAAACGTCCTGCCCTTCCAATACCTTTCTTACTTCTTCCCGGATGATTTGCTGCATCATTGGCCGGAGCATATCCGGTTCCATGCTTATACTGCCATTACCTGTCTCATCCGTTCTTCCCGTATATGCCAGAATTGCCGCAACGATCAGTTTTGCTTTTTTCTCTGTCGTATTCAGAAGTTCTGTCACATACACGTGATCTGGATCCGACTTATCAAAACCAATAGTGAATACAAACGGATTTTTCTTTCCCATAAAATCACACTCCAGCCTGTGTCATGCGATACAAAAGATCATATCCATCGGCATTTGCTTTCATATCCCGGATAAAGGTATGTTTTCCCAACCGGTCTGCCTGCTCCAGAAATCGTTCCAGAAGCACTGCTCCGCCGCCGATAAACACCGTATAAGTAGATTTTGTATCAATGCCCCGCTCTCGGATGCTGTTCAGAAGATCGGTAACAAAATTCTGAACCATGGTTTCTACTGCCTGTACAACAGCTTCCTCATAATACTGCGTTTTTCCCTTGATGATACTGTCGATATCTGCCTCCTCCAGAAGCATGTCATATTCACTGTTAATACTGGAAATGATATCGTTATACATGGTAATCACACCTTTTTCCAGAGAATCACAATAATCCATATCCGGTCTGCCACTTCTCATCAGAAGATAATCAGAAGTAAATCCGCCAATATCAATCCCTACGACTTTCGGAATCTCACGGATTTCCATCATCCTCGTCATCATGGCTGCATAATCCTGCGGAAACGCCATTACATTCTGTATACAGAGGTGATAGACTTTATCGTTGAAGCACAGTTCCTGCACCTTCCCGTCCCCTTTGAAATAGCGTTCATATCTCTCACAAAGCTCTGCAAAATGCTTCGGCGGAAGCCCAATCGGAAGTTCCACCTGAATGACATCCTCCGGCTGGATCTGGCTTTTCTGCTCCAGCTCCATTGCAATGGCAAATAAAGTCAGAATCCAGAATCGGTTCCGGCTGTCCTGCGTCTTGTCCCTCTGGTACGGAATCCGCTTCTCACTAAGGGTATAATACTTTCCCTGATATTTCAGATACTTCTCTCCCCTGGCAGGCTTTTTATCCTGTTCCGTCAGTCCTGTGGTAAAGATAAAATGACAGGTTTTCATGTTCCGGTTCCCGTGATCCACGGCTACTCTTAATTTTTTAATCATAATGATTTCACTCCTTTGTATTTGATACTTATTCTGTACGTAGGAGGTACCTAGAGTGCAACTCTTTATAATCCATTTTCTTATTTTACCAATCAAAAAATTCAAAAAACAAAAATTAAAAATTATCTTTTTTAATTTTTTAAATAAATGCAACCGTTACAATATTTACTGTGTATCTTATTACAAAGGGAACCTTGGAAAGGAGTCGTGTACATATATGAAGGCTTATAAAAAAATAATCAGTTTTATCCTAACACTCGTTATGATGCTGTCGCTAAGTGTTAATGTTTTTGCAGCAGAGCCGCTTACAGATGACCCTAATATGATTGAATGGAAGTACACTGTGTTTGCTAACGAAAGCCTGCAGAAAGTTGTTGAAGAAGGTGTTATTCCAAATGCATATGCCCGATATACTTGGCGCGGAATCACATTGAAAAATGGCGAAGTCGCCATATTAACACCATCAAATAACAGTATGGGACTTTATTGTAATAGCGGCAGATACATAACTATAAATTACACTTTGAGCCGTTCTGCTTTTCATCGTTCAAGAGTACGCGCATACGTAGCTGGACCTTCATCAGAATTTGTGCGTGAGATTACAGCAAGTGGTTTGCGTTCAGGATTTACGACACAGGCAACAGATTACTATTACGGCATGGTAACTAATCTGTCCTCTGATGCCTTTACAATCAAATCATTTTCTATTACATTTTAATAGTGGAAAATATTTCAAGTGCTGGTGAGTACTTATCCTGATTTTAATTGAAGCTTTTTAACTTGGTTTCTCGGTTCCCTTTTTTGAAAATACACATTCCCATTATTAAACCACTGCTATAGTATTCACTGAATTTATGAGGTAGAAGCATGTTATTTAACATAGATGAGAAACAACTGATGCTCGAACTAAAAAATAAAGATGAGCGCGCTTTAAAAATATGTATGAACAAATACTACAGATATGTTGTATACATAGTCGAGAATATTATTGGAAGTGCTTTGCCATATGAAGACAAGGAGGCGGTCGTGTCTAATGTTTTTGTAGCTCTATGGAATTACAGTGCAGATTTAGATACAGATAACTACAGCACATTCAAACCCTATTTAGGAACAATCGCAAGAAACATGGCAAAAAACGCATTACGAAAAACCTCTAAGATGCATTTTGAAAATTACGAAGATGCGTTTCAGGTTGGAACGAACGAACATATTGAATACGGGCCGTTAAAAGAAGAAGTAATCAAATGCTTAAAAGAAAGCATATATGAACTATCAGTTGACGAAAGAAAATGTTTTATCTCGTACTACTATTACACTAAGACAATCGCTGTAATAGCAGAAGAAACCGGATTAAAAGAATCTACAGTAAAATCCAAACTGTTACGCGGACGTAAAAAATTAAAACTAAAAATGGAAAAGAAGGGATTTAGATATGAAGACTGTAAAATTTTCTTTGAATGAGTTAATGAGTGAAATTGATGAATCTTTTATTGAGGAAGTGTATTTTCATGATTGCAATAAAATACTGAAAAAATATTCCAAACAAAAGATACGTCAAAATGTATTTTGTAAAACAGCTTCAAAACATAAGCCTTTAAAGTTCACTTATAGAACTGCAATTATTGTAACTGTGGTTTCAGTGTTTTTGTGTATGCCTGTATATGCTGCAATCAGTCATCTGTTAACATCGGCTTTAATTGATGACAGCAATCGACATTTAATCGGGACAGAAACCAATGATAGAAGCTACATCATATTAAAAGACGGTGTATATACCAATGAAAAGGGGAAAGTTGTTGATATTGAGGAATTAGCCAAATCTTCATCAGAATTTCCTGAAAGCAGAATTGTTAAAAGCAGTCTGATGCCTAATTTCATACCATCATCAATAGTAGAGATTCCTACTGATAAATCAGATGAAATGTATATCATTCCAGAAATAATTCTAATCAACAATTCACTTTGTGTACTTACACAAGACAATGGAAAGGGATGGGAACTAACTGATAAAGATAATATAGTCATTTCGTTTGATAAATATAAATCAGACATTACAGTATCCCAAGATTTGATTATCGGTTATGTAAAAGACGGGATAATGTATGAAGGAGAAGTGTTCGATGAACTGAGTGGAAAATATAGTTTCTCACCAGATGAAAAAGGGGAATATTTTTTCTATCTGCTTAGCGGAAGTTCCGATTATCTATCTCTTAAAAGCGGTAATCTGGAGGTAAATTAAATGTTGCTTTTGCGGGACTTCAGCATACCAATTAACTTTAGTATAAGGACAGGAAGACCTCTTCCGTACAGGAATAGGTCTTCTTGCTGTCTCCGTGCATGCTTTAAAGTATAAATAGGCTTTAATCTGGATACAATTTCAACTGCATCGTTGATACACGCTGTGTTTATCTCGTTTACTGTATCATTCATAAGAATTTAATTGGTTATGTTTATTGTGATGATAGAGTAGCCTTTGTTTTGAACATCTTCCTTGAAAGATTTGTAAACGATACTGTAGATTATCATATTCATTATGTCGGCGTAGATTCTTTAGATGAAGAATGTATTGAATGCAGAAAATACTCTGATTATTGTGAACATATTTTACCTGCTTTCTGGATAGATGACGATTTTTGTGAATAATGAAACACTGGTGTTTGGTTATTCAAAATTTAAGCTGATAGATACTGGTGTTAAGTATATTAATCCGAAGCATTTTTCCGTAAAAAACTTTGTAAAGTATTGCAGATTCAATAAAGAGTGAAATTACAGTAAAATAAAAGATAGTTTTTTCGTTCCTTTGTTATGCCATTGTTCTACGCCGGAATCTTTTCTGCCATCTCCGGCAGGCACTTCTCAAATAATTCCCGATATCTTCGATACCCTTCATCCCGGAGTGGACCTTGCAGTGATGTCAGAGACCAAAGGAGAAGCTCTTCCTCTTCCACAGCATACGGAGAGGTATAGACAAATTTTTTCCCGTCAAAATGCGGTTTTGATAACTTCAGTATTTCCGTAATCTCTCCTTTTGTTTCCGCCTGCATAATCATTTCCACTTTCTTCCGATGGAACTCGCAGACGATGCTCTCCAGAAATCCCTGCTTCAGATAAAATTCCGCCCTTCTATAAAGTTTTACAAGAGCCTCCACTCTTTCATCAAATAACTTGTCCTTTTCACTGACTATCATCTGTGCCAGTGCGTTTGCATGTTCCATAACCAATGCTGTTCCCATTACATTTCCTCCCATAATAAAAGCTGGCATAAGAAATTTCTTCTCACACCAGCACGATTCTTTTATTCCTCTGTGATGATCTCACTGCTTAATTTTCCATGTACCAGATAGCGATAATTCCGTCTGGAATTGACACAGGTAGACAGCGTAACTATCCGATCCGTTGCCGACAGCTCGGTGCCGGTATCATAATCCCTATAAGAAGACACCGTATCCAGAAACGTCTGAAAATCTTCCGCTTCCGGGAAATGATACCTATATCCCTCACTTCCGGTTCTTCCCGCATAGCAGGAAAAGATACGATACTTGAGGATCTTGTCCGGCAAATAGAGATAAAACTCCGGATGTTGTTCAAATAGCTCTTTGTCTTGGTACTTATCCAGAGTTCCGAACATGCTCCCGTTTTTCATATTATGCCCGTACACGATCGTATTCTGATCCGTAAAGTCCGGCTGATTATGGCAGTCCACAAAGATGCTCCCGTTGATATTGGATTCTCCCGAAAAAAGGTGATGAAGATAATATGCATTATCTTTCCCCTGTACCACCGGATAACTAATATCCAGTGCCGGAATCTGAATCCACGCTATGACATCCGGATTAACCGCTTTTAAACCTGCAAAATCAATTTCTAGATACCTATTCTTAGGTTCCTCCTTTTCTTTCTCAGACTCCGGTGATTCTTCTTCCTCTGGTTCCTGAACATATTCCTGCAGTTTCTCGTAACTTACGTCCCCTTTCTGATACTTCAGATAAGCACCAAAGAGTTTTCCTGCCGCTGCGAGAAAAACAAGCAACAGGCAGATAATGAGTCCTGCAAGAACCGTATTTCCTTTTTTTCTCATGATTGTTCTCCTTTCGGAAGAGCCGAAGTCTGTGCCCCGGTTCCTTCCTTCTGTTTGATGGCGGCTAAATAGTCATCAATCCCCTTGTGTTTCCCGTTCCACTCCCCGCTCTCGTCCATATCCCAGACCATCCGGTTCATCGGCAGGGAAAGCTCCCGGCAGATTTCATAGACCTTATTGCAGCCGTTCTGGATAATCCTCCGTTTCTCCGCCTTATGCTGGCAGATAACAGGGGAACGCTCAAAACAGACCGCACACTTACTGTCATGCTTATTGCAGGCTACTTTCATCTTCTTATCCATGTCATACGCCTCCAAAAGCTGTTTCATCCCATATCCTTTCATCCGCTCCAGCACCGGTTTCAGATTCCGGTACTGGTTCACTCCGGCAACGCACACAAAGGTAGCGCCGGACAGATAATGGGCTATGGTCCCTTTTAAGGCTCCTTCGGTCAGATAGACACGTTCTGCGGCAAGATCACCGATCACATGTACCGGACTTCCGGAGGAAACTCCCTGGTCATAATTGACACTGGACAGCCAGATATATTTTTTCGTGTCAGTCACATGATCTACCCGGATCTGAAAACCCTGGATGAACCCGTCCAAAGAAACTATGGGAATCAGGATTCCTGAGTTTTCTGCTTTGAAGTTAATCGTCCAGTTTCCGTCTGTATCCCGGTAGAATCCCGGCACGCCTTTCACCATATATCCTTCTTCTGCCAGCCTTTTGACCAGCTTCTTCATTCCAAACAGCGGGACACTCCGGTAACGCTGTGCTTCGATCTGTTCCGGTTTTAATCCTCGTCTTTGCAGATCCTCCTGATGCTTCCTGTTAAGCGTGAGCATGGACAGCATTCTCTGATACGTCCGGTGGATTTCCTCTATGGGTGCAAGCTCTGCCGTTGCCTTTTCTTCCTGTACCGGCGTTGCTTTGATATAATCCGTCCGGTATTCTCCTTTTCCTAATGCTTCCCGGATCTGCTGATTTGCTTCGGAGAGTGTAACATTGTGCAAATCCGCATAAAGCTTCAGCATCCCCCCGGACGCATCACAGCGGTTGCACCGGAATACATTCTTTTCCACATTGATATTCAGTTTTCCATGCGTCTCTCCACAAAACGGGCAGTCATAATAGTTTCCCCGCCGCTTTCTGAGATGCAGCACCTGCACCACATCCAGTATTCCATAATCAAACCCAGACATATCATAATACATCCCGGTCTCTTCCTCCTTTCCCCCGCAGAAAAAAGCTCTCTGCGGGGTTCTTCCTTAACCAGCCATCGGCATTGCTTTTTGTAAAATTACCTTTGCTGCCGCCGGAACCAGATTGTTCGGTCCGGAATATTGCTCGGCAAACCACTGGATCGTTGACGGGCTTTCAACTGCCACCTGTCCCATGGTCTTTCCGCCGTATTTTCCCTTTCCCGGAATCACAGTCCCGACTGCCATTTCATAGTTCATGTGTTTCATCAGTTCTTCTACCGGAAGGGACGTATCCAGATTCTGTAATGCTCCCTGCAGCATCTGTCCGGTCTTTGGCGGCGTAGAGGCAGCCGGAGCGGAACCGTAGCCAGGCATTTGTCCACTGCCATGGTAAATGGTGCTTCCCGCCGCCTGTGCCTGCTGATAGAACTGATTCATCATCTGCTGGCCTGCATATTCCGGCTGACCTGGCATCTCTCCATAAGTTGGCATAGGGGCATTTGGCATGACACCCGAATCCGGAATGGCTGCATTTTCCATGGCACCTGAATCCGGCATCTGTGGATTCTGATATGGAATTCCGGCATCTACCTGTGCAGGATCATTTTCCTCTCCCACATCCGCAAACTGCACACCATATCCGGCATCCGATAATGCCCTTCCTACGGCTGCTGTTTCTGCCATTTCCAGAAATTTGTCTCCAAACTTCGGGTCATCGCTCCGGAATTTCTGCGAAAAGGAATTGGCTACATAATTGTCTTCCTGATCACATTTATCCAGATAGATACGTGCTTCCACAACTGCCATGTTCTCTGTGAAAGTGATAATCCGGCTGATGATCTTTCCTGCCGGATTGACCAGACGAAACCATAGCTTCCGGTATTTCACATCCAGATAAAGCTGCTCCTCCTGCCCTTCTTCTCCAATCTTTCTTGCCAGTTCCATCGGATGGAAGCCATCCACACGGTTCAAAGCGGCAACTGCCTCTGATTTCTTATACAATAATTCTTTCATTCTCTGCTCCTTTCATTTAGAAAAGCAGACGTTCCCCTATATAAGAGTAATAGTCCGCTTATTTCAAAAATTGAAAAATATTTTTAAACAACAAGTTTTAACTGCTCCATTTCCGGTTTCTGTTCACTCTGATACTGATCGTAATACTGTACGATCCGCTCACTCAGAATGGTGTTCCTTGTCCCGCTGTCATCCGTATGGATTGCCTGACAGACTGCAGCCCATTCCCCTACCAGATAAACCTTGCTTTTCGCTCTGGTCACTCCGGTATAGAGAATATTGCGCTTCAGCATCATATAAAAGGCTTTTACCCAAGGGATGATGACAACCGGACATTCGGAACCCTGTGCCTTATGGATGGTTGTTGCGTTAGCATGTTCGATCATTTCCATCTGGTCAGCTTCATATTGCACCTGCCGCCCATCCGGGAATCCGATCACTGCCCTGGCATTTCCATCCTCATCCGTGATACAGTCCAGTATCCTGCCCAGATCGCCGTTACTCGCCATCTCGGTATTTTTATTCTGTAAAATCTTATCGCCAACCCGGAACACCTGACTGCCGATATGCAGTTCCTTCTTCCCTGCGATTGGCGGATTTACAAAATCCTCCAGAGATTTGTTCAATTCATCCACTCCGGCAGCACTGCGTTTCCGATACGGAGTCAGGATCTGTACCTGATCCATGCCGTTTTTTGCAATCTCGTCCAGATAAATCCTCCGGACAATCTCTGCCGCTTCATCTGCTCCTTTACAGGCAATGAACTGAAAATCCTCCCCAAAGCTCAGATTAGTCTTATTCTCCTGCATCAGTTTTGCATTATAAGGTATGCTGCTCAAAGCGCCCTGCCGGTAAACCAGATCCAGTACCGTGACCGGAATCAGCCCGCAGGCAATCAGTTGCCGGAACACATCCCCGGCTCCTACGGATGGAAGCTGGTTCTTATCCCCGACTAAAAGGACTCTGGCATGTCTGCTAACCCGCCGGAAAAATTCATAGGCAAGATGCATGTCCACCATGGACACCTCATCTACATTTAGAAATCCGGCAGACAGGTACTCAAAATCCGGTTCAAAATCCGTATCATCTCCCAAAAGCCCCAGGGCCAGATGCATCGTGGATGCATTTTCACAGCCGGTACTCTCCACCATACGTCTTGCCGCACGTCCGGTCGGAGCCATAAGCTGTACCTCTGACCTGCATAACGCCTGATGGATATAGAGAATCACCTTGAGAACCGTTGTCTTTCCGGTTCCGGGACCTCCGGTAATAATACTGATGGGATGTGCAAACACCATCCGCACTGCCTGTTTCTGTGTTTCTGACAGCGTGATCCCCAGTGTCTTCTGTGCCTTTTCCAGCTCCGGTTCAATGGACAGCAAAACCGGCTTCTCCAAAAGCCGTCTGGCTATCATGGAAGCGGTCTGTGTTTCTTCTTCATACTGCCGGATAGAATAGATCCGTTCTTCCTCCACAACAATGCTTTTTTGCAGCACCAGCCGGTAAAGCACCTGACTGACATCCTGCTCCGATACTGCCATGACCTGCAGATCCCGGTTCAGCATTTCCAGTGCTTCCCTGATAACCTCCTGACGCTGCTTAAACAGATGTCCTTCTTTCATTGCCTGATTCATGATATGTCCGATGCACCCGGATATCCGCATGGGATCATTGAGTGCACAGCAGCACTGTCTTCCGATCGCATCCACAGTCAGAAACCCGAAGCCTTTGACTGCACTCAGCATGTAAGGGCGGTGCCGGATAATATCCACCGATTCATTTCCGAATTTCTTCAGAATCATATTCACTTTTTTGGGTGTTACCTTAAAAGGCGCCAGAAACGTCATCAGTTCCCGGAACACCTGGTTTTTTCCATAGGACTCCACAATAGCAGCCAGCTTCTTCTCGGAAATTCCACGGATCTTCAAGAGTTCCTGCGGGTTGTTTTCCATGATTTCCAGTGTCTGAAGCCCAAACTTCCGGAAAATAGTATCTGCCATCTTGGGACCGATACCTTTGATTGCACCGGAAGAAAGGTATCCTAAGATACCCTCCTTTGTCCGTGGTACAACCTCCATGAAATTTTCCACCTGATACTGAGTTCCATGCTCTCCGCTCTCCCATCTGCCTTCCATCTCAAGCTCAATCTCGTCTGTAAGCGGAAGACCGAATCCAATCGCTGAGAAGCCGATGATATTCCGGGATGCCAGATATTTGTCTCTGGCTGACAGGGGGACAGACGTATCCTGTGTGGTGAATATGGCAATCGTATACCCATTCTCCTCATTCTGGAAAATCTTATGTTTAAATCTGCACCTCATTGTTTATATCCCTCCAGCTTTTTATCCGCATCCGTTCATTTGGTTTTCTCATTACGCCGCCTCCTTCTTAATTCGGAAAGTACGGCTCTCCGTTGTTTTTGTATATTCCTCATAGATATCCGGATGCTGGTTTTTCAGCTTCTCCATCTGGTCTTTCCCAACCGAAGTACGTCTGGTCGGATTATAGGTAATACGGTAACGGTTCGTACCGTCCTCCAGCACTGCCTTGCAGCCCTGCCCCAGCTGTTCCACAAAAGGAACACTGATTGCCCGCTGTTCTGCTTCGATTTCCTTTTTCCGTTTTTCCAACTGTGACTTTTCCTCCGAAAGGGTAAGATACTTCTCAAGATTTTTTGATTCCAGACCGGAAAGCACAATTTCCGGAATAGATTTGTCTGCAAAACCACCATAATTACGGATATTTGCCAGAACCAGATCGGAATTCCCGTTATGCGGCGGTACTACATTTTTCAATACATGTTCCTGCCAGAAATACGTTTCCTGATCAATGATGTCTTCTTCCTCAATCAGATCACGCTCAATGGTGCGATACACAAACTCATTCTCGTTATTTCCATACAGGCATGCGATAAAGGCTTTCTGCATATTCATCACAGACAGATAATGCCTTACCTGCAGCACATAATGAGCTGGAATACCCTCATCAGCCCACTTATCTTTCGCATTATAATTGCAGGTTTTACATTCCAGAATCGCAAATGTCCCATCCGGCATACGAACAAAAAAATCCACATCTGCAAGCATGAACGGATATAATGGATGCCGGAACATGACACGTACCGGAAATACTTCCAGTCCGGTCTTTTTGGAAAAGATTTCTGCCACCAGATCTTCCAGCCGGTGTCCGACTTCCTTGGCAACCCAGTTGCTTTCCTCTTCCTCCTGAATGACCGGCTGCACACCTGTTTTGTTGTAAAACAGATCCCGGATAGTGGCAAATGGAGAGATCCCCATGATTGCCGCTACATCACTGCCGCCGATTCCTTTTTTGCGGTATTCCAACCAGTCTTCTCTTGACAGGTTACTGATATCCACAACCTTTTCCGGTGTATACTCTGCTTTGTTATTCATTCCAATTCCTCCTAACATTTGACTGCTCCATAAACGTCATATTTTTTCCAGTCTTTTATAAGCGCCTTCGTAATATCCTCCTCCAGCTTCAGGATGCCCTGTCCGGACATTCCTTCACAGGCTGCAAAAAAGGAGGCTTCATTCATGGCATAATAAAGATCATGTGCCGTACAGGCACCTTCCCCGTTCTGGGATACAAATAGCTCCACCACCTCATTCCGGATCTTCTGTTTAATGCCAAGTTCCTTCATCAGCAGCTTCAGGCAGTTCACCGGATTACGGATCTCAATGTCCATAAGCTGAGTAAGATTCTTCATCGCATCCACATAGCGGGCGCATACCTGCTCCAGATTTTTCCGGAAGTCCAGAATCGTTGCCCCTTTATCGTGAGCCAGCTTGATTGGACTTCCCAGACTGATAACGCCGTTTGGTCCGTCTGTCAAAAGCATCGGATACAGATTTGCACCGCTCGCTGCCACGTCAGATGTGGTAAAACGAAGTGCCGGTGACAGGATCTTCTCATCCATTCCGTGTGCATCCAGTGCTTTTCGGTAAGTATCCAGAAGTTCCTGACTTCCTCCGAGCTTCCACATGGCAGATACAATGGAATGGTCATAGATACCAGAGCCCTCCATGTAAACACTGCCTTTGAAATTCAGATTCAGATATTCGCAGGTTGTCTCAAACATGGCTTTCATATCAAGGATGCAATAATCATGTTTATCCCCGCCATGTACTGCGGAAACCTTTCCGTCCGCAATCTTAATCAGGGCATCCCCTTTTGCAACCCGCAGGCAGTAATTGACTACCTTCGCATATGTTGCCTTATCCAGCTTGCGAAGCCCGTCTCCATTGACACCTGCGCGGCTTAAAATGGTGCGGATGGCACAGTCACGTACCGGATAGGATTCTCCTCTCATTTTCAGTACAAGCTGCGTATTCTTCTCTGTATCCTCCAAAATTTCTTCCATGGATGCATCTGCCGCATCCAGATTTTGAGCCTCCTTTTCCAGTGGTGCCAGCCGTAACGTATTCGTTGGCTTTCTGATCCATTTGGCATTTCTTCCTCTCTCTGCCAGAAACTCCAGCAGATCTTTTACTTCTGCAAAGGATCTCTCAAATCCATCTGCATACACTCTTGCTTCATTCATGTTCTTATTCCACCTTTCTTAAAATAATATTTATCCATCAACAGCCGAAGCTGGTTGTGGCATGCAACTATGCCGAAACCTAAATGTAAGCACAAAAAAAGAATGAAAAGAGAGTCTTTTCTCTGTTCATTCTTAAAAGTCTGGTTTCTTCCTGAAAAAACAAAAGTGCCACGCAGCCAAAAAAGGCATACCGTGACACTCACTACAAACATAAACTACTTATGCCAGGAATCAGCTCCTGCTGTTTCCTGTAAGTTTGGAGATTCTTATGAATCCCGAAACTCCCCAAAAAGGGTGTGCATAAAATAAACTATATCAGTATACTAGCACAAGATATTCCTCATGTCAATTCAGGCTTATACTATATATGGTGTTTATATTTGTTCAAAATACTACATCTATTTTTCTACTACGAATTCAATCTTCTCTTTCAGATACTCCCGGCAGCCAAACCGAACCGTTCCACACTGCTTTGACTCCTCTTTCGCCTTTTCATTACAGCAGTCCAAGTAGGGACAATCGTTACATTGATTCCGCAGTGCTTCCTTCGCCCATTCAATTTCCTGCTCATTTCCTATAATCCGCACAGACATCCACTTCCTTTGCTATCATCATACCCCAAAATCCATTTTCTATCATCCATAATTTCTTTTTTTGTATCATTTTAGTAAATTACGGTTATATTACGGAATAATCACTATATTTCAAATATATCTCTATTTTATTCCGTAATTTGCTGTAAGTAAATAGTTTAAAATGTGGAAGAGAGGTGTAAATGTATGGATAAAAACTTTATTGGAGAACGCATCAGCGAACTGCGTTTAAAGAAAAATGTATCTGAATATCAGATGAGTCTGGATCTTGGCAAAAATAAAAGCTACATCCAGTCCCTCACTTCCGGACGTTCTCTGCCTACCATGCAGAGCTTTCTGGATATCTGTGACTATCTGGAAGTCACTCCTCAACAGTTCTTCGATTCAGAGCTGCACAATCTTCCTCTGATTGACAAAGCAACTGATCTGATGAAACAACTCGATGACGAGGATATGCTTGCGCTCATTTCCATGCTGAATCGTCTGGCTCTAAAACGCAAATAGATTTCCGTGGCTGCCAAATCAAGGCAGCTTTTATTTTTATCATTTTTTCTTAAAATTTTTCAATCTTAAAGAAAAGCCCCCTATTCCTTAATTGAATGGGTAATATATCCATTCGCCGTACCTTGAAAACAAAAGAAATCTTTCGGGAGATTGATATAGGTGACTGCAGATAGTTTGCATCTTCGCACGCCTGCAGCTTAATAGTTACAAAGTAACACCGTTTTACGTGGCCGGAACGGGCATAGGAACTGGCTTCTGAAAGAATAACATAGACTTTTGGGATTTTAGCTTATAGCGCTTTTATTAGAGAACTTTTACTCAAAATTTGATATAATAATAGACAGGTATCAAGTTGATTCCCTGTCTGTGGAAAGGAGATTCATGATAACTGTAACAAAAAGGGATTTGATTGAATTAGGCTACGGTCCTTCCTTTGCTGCTGATATTATCAAAAAAGCAAAGGAACTTATGGTAGAAAAGGGGCATACCTATTATCAATCCAGAAAATTAGACAGGGTTCCAAAAGAAGCCGTTGAAGAATTATTAGGGATTACTTTGCCCGATAAGCAAGAATGATCGTGCTTTTTGCATTTTAGTAAGGAGTGAAATCATGGCAAAAGATCCAATTAAAAAAGCAGAAAACGGCACTTATTATTTTCGAGCCAACCTCGGATATCATCCTGTAACCGGAAAACAGATTCAAAAATACCGCAGCGGATTCTCAACAAAAAAAGAAGCCCGTGCCGAGTATTCCAAATTGATTCTTGCATCAACGGAAGAATTAGCTGATAAGAAGGAAGACATTACCTTCAAAAAGTTTATTGAAGAAATCTATCTTCCGTGGTACAAAACTCAGGTGAAAGAAAGTACCTACAAGAATCGTTACTCGACCATTCAAAAACACTTTGCCTATTTCTACAAGAAGAAAGTGTCCGAAATAGAAGCGATAAATGTACAGACCTGGCAGCTCAAGTTGGCAAAACAATTCAGTCCAAACTATGTACGCATTGTTCAGGGAATGTTATGTTTAGCTTTTGACCGGGCGATTATCCTCGGACTTGCAAAGAAGAATCCTGCCCGCATGATCGGCAATATCAAATCTAAAAAAGTAAAGATCGACTTCTGGACTTTGGAGGAGTTTCAGAAGGTAATATCCCTGCTGTACAAAGGTGACTACTACGAGCACTATCTCTTCATCTCGTTCTGGCTTTTATTTATGACTGGAATGCGTATTGGAGAGGCTGCCGCCTTACAGTGGGATGATATTGATTTTGAAACAGGTATGCTGATTATTAGTAAAACACTGTACTATAAAACAATGAATGACTACAAATTCGTTGAACCTAAGACGCAGGCAAGCAACCGTACCATTTATATTGATGCTGATACCATCAAGGAATTACAAGAATGGAAGGCGGTCCAGGCAAAGGTTTTACCAAATTGTGGATTCGTACTGAGTTATAACAGTACACCCACCAGCAAAACAACGCTTCCAAGAGCATTAGAGAAATTGGCAAATTTAGCTGGTGTCCACAGAATCAAAATTCATGCCCTGAGACATTCGCATGCTTCCCTGCTTATCAGCATGGGCGAAAATCCACTGCTGATTAAAGAGCGTCTTGGACATGAAAAAATACAGACGACACTAGGAACTTATGGTCATCTGTATCCAAACACCAATATTGAGATTGCAAAGAAGCTGACCGGGGTTCTCAGCTACCAGTCAGCTTCTCAAAGTATTGCTAATTATACCAGTAATCAGCATACTGCAATGTATCACAAAGAAATATAAAAATGCAATGATAATGCAATTTCAAACACCCAAAGCCGCAAAGCCCCGTGGTTACGGGCTTTGTAGCCCAGCGTCAACTATTCGAACTCGATGGTTGCCGGTGGTTTTCCTGTGCAATCATACATAACGCGATTGATGTGTTTTACTTCGTTTACAATTCTGCTCGTTGTTTTTCCGATGACATCCCACGGAATTTCTGCGCTTTCGGCTGTCATGAAATCGGTAGTGGTTACGGCACGGAGGGCAATGGCATAATCATACGTTCTTTCATCTCCCATGACTCCGACGGAGCGCATGTTGGTCAGGGCTGCGAAGTACTGGCCGATTTCGTGGGCGATTCCGGCTTTGTCGATTTCTTCGCGCCAGATTGCGTCGGCGTCCTGTACCATTTTGACTTTCTCGGCGGTTACTTCGCCGATGATACGGATGCCAAGTCCCGGGCCCGGGAATGGCTGACGGAATACGAGGTATTCCGGGATGCCGAGCTCAAGGCCGGCTTTTCTTACTTCGTCTTTGAAAAGGTTGCGCAGCGGCTCGATGATTTCTTTGAAATCTACGTAGTCCGGCAGTCCTCCGACGTTATGATGGGATTTGATGACGGTGGATTCTCCGCCGACGCCGCTCTCTACAACGTCTGGGTAGATGGTTCCCTGTACCAGGAAGTCTACAGCACCAATTTTCTTTGCTTCTTCTTCGAATACGCGGATGAACTCTTCGCCGATGATTTTACGTTTTCTCTCCGGCTCTTCTACGCCTTTTAATTTTGCATAGAAACGCTCCTGTGCGTTGACGCGGATGAAATTCAGGTCGTATGGGCCGTCCGGTCCGAAGACTGCTTCTACTTCATCGCCCTCGTTTTTACGTAGCAGGCCGTGATCTACGAATACGCAGGTCAGCTGGTTTCCGACTGCTTTGGAAAGCATAACAGCTGCTACGGAGGAATCGACTCCGCCGGACAGTGCGCAGAGGACTTTTCCGTCGCCTACTTTTTCGCGGATAGCTTTGATGGATTCTTCTACGAAGGAGTCCATGTGCCAGTCGCCGGCGCAGCGGCAGACATTGTATACAAAGTTGGAAAGCATTTTCTTTCCTTCTTTGGTGTGCAGAACTTCTGGATGGAACTGGGTTGCATAGAGGTTTTTCTCTACGTTTGCAACGGCTGCTACCGGACAGTCATCCGTATGGGCGATGATTTCGAATCCCGGAGCTGCTTTGGAGATGTAGTCGTTGTGGCTCATCCAGCAGATGGTTTTTTCGGATACGTTCTCAAACAGTGCGGAACTGGTATCTACGGTTACCTCAATCTTTCCATACTCTCTGACCGGTGCTACTTCTACTTTTCCGCCGAGCAGATGCATCATCAGCTGTGATCCGTAGCAGATGCCGAGGATCGGGATTCCAAGTTCAAAAATTTCTTTTGTATAAGTCGGGGAATCCGGCAGATATGCGCTGTTCGGGCCGCCGGTGAAGATAATACCTTTCGGCTGAATTTCTTTGATCTTTTCGATGTCTGTTTTGTAAGAATAAATCTCACAGTAAACGTTGCACTCACGTACACGTCTTGCAATTAACTGATTGTACTGACCGCCAAAATCAAGTACGATAACCGTTTCTCTTTTCAAGAACGTTCCCTCCTGTTTTTTCTTCTGTGCATGATGAACTACATGCGTTTTTTGGGTTTGATGCTAATTATAGTAAAGAAACCGTAAAATTTCAACCCCCGAAGTACAGGAATCGTGTTTTTTTCGCTGTACTTCGGAGGTTTTTCTTTTTTTCGGGTCCTTATTCTCCGATGGTGATGGTGTAGCCTGCCTGGAAGGTTTCACCAGCTTTCAGGTGCTGTTCGCCGTATTTGTCTTTTAATTCGCCGTCAAAGCCGACGTTGTCGCAGCGGCCGATCCATGGCTCGAGGCACACGAACGGGGCATCTGCTTTTGGCTTGGACCATACGCCGACGCTCGGGAAGCCTTTGCAGGTGAGAGTGACGTACGGTTTTCCATCCACTTCTACGCCGACGCGCTCGACCTGGGTGTTGTCGAAGATCAGGGCGTCCTCGTCGAAAAGGGTTCTGGTGTACGGGATTCTGCCGTCCTGAAGTTTCAGTTTTCTCGGATGTGCGACATCGACGCCTGCTGTTTCCGGGTCGATCAGGACGTATTCGAGTTCGGTCTCGGTGTGGTTTTCCAGGCCTTTGTTGAAGACGATGTCATACTGTTCCGGAATCATGAATGCAGGATGTCCGCCGACGGAGAAGTACATGTCATCATCACCGGTGTTTTCTACGTTCCAGGTGATGGTCAGGGTTCTGCCGGAGAGTTCCTGGGTTACGGTGAAGGCAAAATCGAACGGGTAGACTTTTTTGGTTTCTTCGGTCGATACCAGGCGGTGTACAGTTTTGTTTTCGGTGTTTTCGATGCACTCGAATTCGTTGTCGCGGGCGAAACCGTGCTGGCCCATCGGGTATTTGACTCCTTTATGGGTGTAGAAGCCGCCGTTTACTTTTCCGACGAACGGGAACAGGACCGGTGCGTGGCGGTTCCAGAAGGCCTGATCGCCGATCCAGACTGCCTCACGGTCAGCCGCTTTATCGTAGATGCTGCTAAGTTCTGCGCCGTGATCGCTGATCTGCACGCGCAGGTTTTCGTTTTCCATGGTTCTCATACTCTGTTTCCCCCTGTTTTCTTTCATTTTTTGTAACTATTCAGAGCCATGCAAAATTGCATGGCGCTGAATAGTTACCATTTTTAGAATTTATTCCGGATAGACGAGACGGGATTCATCAATTCCGTACAAAACCTCATCCAGGTATTTTTTGCCAAGGTAATTTGCCATGGACAGATTCATATCCAGATAGTTTCCGCAGTCTTTCGGGGATGCACCCGGGACTTCGCCCTTGAAATCGCGGATAAATTCATACATTTCTATTACGAGTGAAACGATATCTTTCGAGCTGTAATCACCGGCCAGCAACAGGTAGAATCCTGTACGGCAGCCCATTGGACCGAAATATACGGTTTTATCTTTCCACTCTTCGTGATTGCGAAGGAACGTTGCGCCAAGATGCTCGATGGTGTGGACCTCAGCGGTATTCATAACAGGCTCATCGTTTGGAGATGTCATGCGCAGGTCAAAGGTTGTGATGACGCTGTCACCCACGTGATCTTTTCTTGAAACGTAGACGCCTGGTTTAAGTTTGATATGGTCGATCGTAAAGCTTGCAATTTTTTCCATGACTGGTATTTTCCTTTCTTTCTGTCCTTTAATAGCTGCGGAGTTCATCATCGGTATCCGCAGTGTTTTCGATGGATTTGATGATGAGATCATAACTATAGGCATCGCTTACTTTTACAGTGACGCGGTCGCCGACTTTATGACCCAGAATGGCTTTTCCTAATGGCGAGTCGATACTGACGTATCCTTTGAGAGAATTACCACGAACGGTGGTGACAAGTTTGTAGGTTTCTGTCTCATCATCTTCTTCGATGTAAACCTGGACGGTATTGTTGATGCCGACTTCGTCGTCCTTTGAGGTATCTGAAATAACGTGGGCGGTTTTGATCATTTTTTCCAGATAGCGGATGCGGCTTTCGTTGCGGTTTTTGTCCTGTTTGGCAGCTTTGTATTCAAAGTTTTCGCTGAGATCGCCCTGGGCACGGGCTTCTTTTACAGCCTCGAGTTCTTTTGGACGGACAACCAGTTTTCGGTAGTCGATTTCTTCCTGCATTTTTTTAATGTCGTTTTCGGTCAGTTTATCATACATGATTTTTCTACCTCTTTTCTTGTGAGGTTATTTTAGCACAGAATACGGTAAATTGGAAGTAGGAAGACAGCCACGGTAGAATCACTTTCTTACGCACCGGAACAGCAAATGTTCCGGTGCTGAATGAACTATAACGGTTCACTCAGCCGTGTCGCTTGGTTTTGAAGGCGGAGTTCCTTTGTTGTCGCTGTTATTTGGCATTTTTCCACCTTCGGGATCGCTCATCGTTTTAACAGACCGGGTTCCGGCGGTGGTGATGATGTCCGTGAGGGTGATCTCTTCGTTGTCAGTGCCGGCAGCCAGAGTATACGTTGCGTCCAGTTTTATTTCTGAGCAGGTCAAAACGATGCTGGCGTAGGCTTTTTCAGGTGTGACCGTGAAGAGGGCACTTCCATCGCTGTCTGTCAGTGTGATGGTAGTGTCAGCGGACTGGGTTTCCGTACAGTAATAGGTGATAACGGGCTGGGTGGAAGCTTCGTCGAAGCTTTCTACCATGCCGGCACTGCCGATGGCAGCCAAGATTCCACCGCTCACAATTGCACTTCCGTCGTAATCGAGGGCACTGTCACCATCGCTGGTCGGCCCGTACACGATCGTAGTTCCGCCGGTCACGAGAAGGCCGCCGTTGGAATCAAGACCATCACCATCGGCGGATACGGTCAGGGTTCCGCCGGTAATTTTAATGTAAAGCTCAGAGTTTCCCCCGCCGCCAGGGCCTCCCTGCATCATCTGTGGAGCATCGCCGTCAGACGGAGCATTCCCCGGATCGAAGTCCTGCGGCGCATTTCCGTCAGACGGAGCGTTCTCCGGATCGAAGTCCTGTGACGGCTGCCTATCGCTGCCGTTTTCTGTATCAGGCGGCATTTGCGGAGGTTCCTTTCCGTCTGCCGCACCGGATATGCTGCCATCATCACCGGAGTTTACGACAGCACTGCTATCGTCGTTTGAGCTTGCAGCATTGCTGTCATCGTCACCGGAACCGGCAGCATTGGCGCCAGGATTTATGGCGTTGGCGCCATCGTCGCCGGAATTTGCGGCATTGATGCCATCGTCGCTGGCGTTTATGGTAATGTCACCGCCGTTGACCACGACGCGTTTTCCTTCCAGGCCTTCGTTGCTTTTTTCAACAAGGATCGTTCCGCCACGAATGATGGTGTCGAGCTCCGCATGGAAACCGTCATCACCGGAGTTTACGGTGATGGTTCCGTCATCGACAACGATGCTGCCGGTTGCATGGAATCCGTCCTGTTCTGCCTTAACTGTAAAAACACCACCGGCAATATAGATATTTCCAAGCTCTATGTCATCCGTATTCTTCGCTTTGACCGCACTGTTTGCAGCATCAATGTCAAAGCTTCCATCCAGAATTTTAAGCTGATCTTTGGCTGTGATCCCGTTGTCCGCAGCGGCGATTTTGTAGGTTCCGCCGGTAATCACAAGGTCATCTTTGGATACAATCCCGTGTTTGTAGTCTGCCTCGATGGTCAGACTTCCTGTCCCGTTGCAGACAAGATCTGATTTGGAGAAGATAACACCGTCTACCGTGTTGTCGTCAATCTGAGTGTACTCGTTTCCACCGCCAAGCGTGTTGCTGCTGTTTTCAGCAAGCGTGATGAAAACTTTGTCCGCTTCGCGAACGTAGATGGCAGCATTTGTCTCACAGTTGATATTGACTCCATCGAGTACGATCTGAACCTTGTCGGAATCGGATGCGTCTACGATAATCTGGCCATCCTCAAGTGTTCCGCTTACGATGTAAACGCCTTCTTCCATAATGGTAATTGTGCTGCCGTCTGCTTTGGCTCCGCTGCCGGAGACGGTAGCTGTCGTCTTATTAAGTGTAATTTTTACGGCTTCTGATGCTTTATAGCTTCCGCTCTTCTCACGGTCTGTGAATTCGGTGTCGATAGTGGATTCGGTCAGTTCCAGGTCAAAATTAATATCGGAAGCACTTTCCATTGCATTTTCCGAATCTGTGCTCTCTGATGTGGTATCCGCGTTGTCGGCAGATGTTTCGCCGGTTGACTCTGTACTGGCGGATTCGGTATTGACAAAGCTGGCAGATGTCACTGCTGTGCCGCATCCACCGAAGGCCAGCGATGATGCAAGAAGCAGGCTGACGACTGCGCCGGTCTCTTTTTTTCTGTTTTTTTTCTTTCTGTTTCGATTCATTATAATTCCTCCCTTCCGGTCTGCGCACGACTGCACAGGATTTCAAGGTTTCCGTTTCTGCAGCGGAGCTGGTCAATCATGTTTTTCTCTTCGCCTTCCTCGCGGAATACGATGCGATACTCCAGCTTGAAAAGACTTCCCATATTCGTGGTTTTTACCTGTACAAGCTCGCAACGGGTCAGATACCTGGTAAAGATATCGTCAAAAACACTGGTATAATCAAGGGACTCCGGTTCCAAGATTTCCATTGACGAGCATGATCACCATCTGTACGATCACAGGCATCAGAACAAGCGTGACAGCAAAGCTTTTGGTGCATTCGCTTTTGTACCTGTAAACAGCAGCGATCAACAGTCCCAGAATCAGAGACACTGCTGTGCAGGCAAGGAACTGACCAAAGGTGAAGGCAGCGGTTGTTTCTGTAAAAACGGAACTGAATATTGTGTTAAGCATAGCAAATTCCTCCCAGAATTTTTTTATCTTCTTTTTTGTGAAGCAGATTATGTTTGAAAAAGGCTTTTCGCAAGCTGTGAGTCCACCCACTGCTTCTTGCTTTTCGCAATAGCCGCAGAGGACTTACCTGATTCAGCTAACGGAATGCTGTTTTTGATACGGTTTGCCGGATATCTGTGAATGGTATGAAAGCTTTTTCTTCTGATGCTTTCTGATTTTCGATCTGATAGGCAAAGCCGTATTTAGAAAATGATGCCGGATAGATTGCAAGATCATCCAGAATTTTGCTGAACCATAGGGGCACAGCACCTGGTGATTTCACCTCCATGAGATACCAGCCTGGTTCTAAAAGCCTGGTTCCTTCCGTTGGACCGTCAAGACACAGATTGTCGGTACGCCATCGGATATTGGTGTCGAAGGTAACACGAAAGTTCCTGTCTTCCGTGCCGAAGCAGGCGATGCGGTCGTAGGCGATGTACATAGCGGGAGCAAGCCCCCGGTAGTAGTTGCGAAACCAAGTGATTTCGTGGAGAATCTGGCTGTCGAAGCCCGGTTCTGATTTTCCCGCAAGATAGGGAACCGCTTCTGATAATATCATGCGCTCGCGGCGTTTGTAGACGATTCCTTCATATTTTTTCTTTAGTTCTACGTAGATGGGGCTGGTCTCTTTGGCCGGACCATAACTGCGGAGTCGCAGTTTTTCTTTGTAGACGGGTTTTTCCAGCGAACGGCGGATGAGCTGGTGATCCGGGGTATTGTAATAGAGGCTGCAGATGGTATCAAGGCCGTATTCATCCATCTGCAGATGACCCGGAAGGCTCTTGCGAAGCTTGCGAGCCATGATCGGGGAAAGCATGTATTTTGTTTCATACCGTTGGAAGGTCATGGGAATCTGTTGGCTTTGCATCATAATCGATTGATCCTTTCGTTTGATTTACTTCCGGAAATGTTTTTTACATTTTTAAGTATAATGAGGAAACTTTAAAGGAACCTTAAAGAATGGACGGAAAATGTGAAAGCTTTGTGAAAAGACGGACCTCTGTAATCCAGATCGCTTTTTGAATACCATATAAAAAAGAAAGAGCCCGTTTCCGGACAAATTCGTTGGAAACGGACTTGTTCGGAACGGACTCTTGCAGCCGATATGTAAAGTCATGAAACATATAAAATAGGAAAAGCGTCAAAAATCATCTTGGCCAGCGCTCTTTTCTGGACATGAGTGGCGCGAATGGTACATGAGGATGCGTCTGGTACCAGTAAGCTGTGGTAGCGACATCATCCTGACGTTCAAAGAGACCTCCATGACTGACGCCAATCTGCTGAAGGGTTACCTTAAGATCCTTCTCAAAAAGGATAGGATCAAGAAGGTGCCAGCGGTAGAAGCTGCGCTGTGGCATCTGATCATCATTGTGGTAATCATTATGAAGGAAGGTATCGTGGGTAGAGTAGTAAGGATATCCAAGATACGGAGTGCAGTACTGATTTTCAACAGTTTGGCCATTTTGCTGTGTTGCAAAGCTCCAGGCACCGCCGAAGTAATCTTCTGTTCCGGTTCCGCAGATGGTTGGATAATCCTTGTCTCCATCGATGTAGAATTTCATCTCACCTTCTCCGTACCAGTAGCGTTCGAGGCTGGTCAGTGCAAGATAAGTTCCAACGTACTGGCCTTTCCCTTTGATGTTGTCGAGGACAACGTAGTCTTTTGCCTTTTCCGTGATGCGCTGACGACGCCACTGGGCATGGAAATAGGCAGCATCCTCCGGAACCGTTGTCAGGCAATAGTCGATCTGATAAAAGAAGGCCGGAATCGGCTCATCACACTGATTTTCAATGGTAATACGGGCGTTTTTACGGAACGGCATCGGGAAATAGCTGTTGAAACCACGGGTCGGATTGACAGCAATCGGGACTGAGTTTACCTGGTAGGAAACACCGAAGCCGCAGCAGAAGAAATCGCCAAGCGGGCATTCAACGGATGGGAATTCTTCATCGTCCCAGTACATACGCAGAACAAGATCCCGCAGAACATAACGGTTACGTTCACTGGTACGGTCTGTGACGGTGATCCAGATGTGCTGAATGATGCCTTCTCCCTGGATCTCACCAAGTGTTACGGTCTCTCCTGCTTCTATTTTCGGGATACACGGGGAACCTTTTCTGGACGGACCAAGATCGCTGGATGCCATGCCGCCTTTTCCTTTTTCTCCATTCCGGTTTTCCCAGTTAATAGAACGGGACTGTCCGCTTTTCAGCTGGAAAATGTTTTGTAAACCACAATCAAACATCATATATTCCTCCTTTTGTTTTCTTTTGTTTTCTTTTGTTTTTTCTCTCTTGGAAGCTTTTGATTTCTGCTTTTTTGTGTGTCTGCCTTTCCTACCCTGCCGTCATTTTTCCATTTTTCCGGAATTTTGTTTCTTTCATCCTTTTGCCGGAAAGACTGCTTTAAAACAGATGCCATCTCGTGTCCGCTTTGCGGTGATTTTTCCCTTATGTGCCTTTACAATTGCAGCTGCCACAGAAAGGCCGATTCCATAGCCGCCGCTTTCCCTGGCCCGCGACACATCCGCACGGTAGAAGCGGTCAAAGAGGCGGTTGAGATCACCTTCCGGCAGGGTATCGCAGGTATTCTGCACCGAAAATTCTGCTTTTTTGCCGTTTTTTCGCCAGAAAATGTGGATTTTTCCACCCTCCGGAGTGTATTTAACGGCGTTATCCACAAGAAGAGAAACGAGCTGGTGGATTCTTGCGGCATCTCCTTCCATATGGAGTTCTTCTGCAATATCGCTCTGCAGCGTGCAGCGCGATCTGTTTCGTAACCGCAGGGGCTTCAAAGGACGTTACGGCATCCATGATGGTTTCTGACGCATTCCATGTTTTCAGCTCCAGTTTTCCGCCACCTTCCTCCATTTTTGCAAGCGTCAGAAGCTGTGTTACAAGACTGTTCAGACGCTCAATCTGGTGATGAATGCTCTCCGTCCACTCGCTTAAGACCTCCAGCCCGCTTTTTCCCGGCATCATAATATCCAGGATCATGCCGTCATAGTTTCCGCTCTCTGCCCAGTCCGCAGCATCAATTCCATTATAAACAACATCTACAGAATAATGGTTATGTGTAAACACTGCTTCCAGCGCGTGCGCCATCTCTTTTTCATCTTCTGCCAGCAGCAGTCTCATATCGGTTCTCCTTATTTTGGTAATTTTCAGGATTCTCCGCCGCAGTGCGATCCTGCCCGGAGGGCTCTTTGAATTTACAGGAAAATTCAAAAACATCCGACCGGCACTTTTGCATGGGTGCTCGCAGCCGGATGTTCGGTTTGCATTCATTTTCTTTTTTTCTCTGCCCGTCTCCGCAGCAGCTCTTTTGCGCCTGCATACAACAGAAAATATACCGTCAGAATCATAACAACTACAATCCTGTTATCTTTCAGGCTGAAAAAAGAGGTCACATTGACTGCCGCCAGAAACAGCAGCAGTGACACACTGAGATCAATTTTTTCTTTTCTGTCGGCCAGCACCATTCCTGCGGCCGCCAGAACCAGAAGAACGGCAATTCTTGCAATCAGATTTGCCATTTCGACGCCTCCTTACTGTTTCCGGAAGGTAATTTCCCCGGTTTTATCATCCATACCATCGACGATGGCAAGAGATTCCAGATGAATGCCGCGGTCACGCAGCAGTTTTCCTCCGATCTGGAACCCTTTTTCGATGACAACGCCTGCTCCTACGAGCTCTGCACCGGAATCCTGTACCAGGGTTGCCAGTCCTTCCAGCGCTTTTCCGTTTGCCAGGAAATCATCGATCAGGAGAACTTTGTCTCCTTTTCCCAGAAATTCTTTGGAAACAATGATATCATAAACTCTTCCATGGGTGAAAGATTCTACTTTTGTGGTATAAACATCGCCGGCGATATTTTTGGTCTGTGTTTTCTTTGCAAACACAACCGGAACATTAAAAATTTCAGCCACAACACAGGCAATTCCGATTCCAGATGCCTCGATGGTCAGGATTTTCGTGATCTCCTCTCCCGCAAAACGACGCTGAAACTCTTTTCCGATTTCCCGGAACAGATTGACGTCCATCTGATGATTTAAAAAGCTGTCCACCTTCAGGACATTTCCCTCGCGTACTTTTCCGTCTTTGCGGATTCTGTCTTCCAATAACTGCATTTTTTTGAAGCCTCCCGAATTTTTATTATACCCATTGTACTTACTTCTCACTGGAAATGCAAGTCCAAATCCATCAAATTTCGCACTGTCTCAAATTTTATTCATGACAGCCGCCGGTGTCTCTGCAGCAGAGATCCTCTTTCCGGTCCAGATCCTTTAATTCCCACGCGGCTTCGACCAGGAACGGAATTACCGATTCCCAGTGCCGTTTCAGCACCTTTTTCCCGCCGCGGTCGCCGGAAAGTTCTTTTAGTTCTGAAAAATAAGGTTTTGAAAACCACGCCGGATTGCCGCTCTCGCCGCCGCAGAAAACGCAGCCAAGTGGAGCCTTCTGCATCTCCATGGATTCCAGAAAGCGCTCCGCCGTCTCTTCCTTCAGGTACGGCTGATCCGCCACAAAACACGCACAGGCATCGGCATTTTGCTTCTCCGCCGCCTCGATTCCCGCGCGGATTGTATAGGAAATTCCTTTTTCGCTGTCCGGCGAAAACACCGTCTGCAGACGCCCGGCTTTTATCAGCGGCGCAAGCTCCTCCAGAATCCTTTCATACTGCGTCACAACCAGCAGTTCCCAGTTCTCATGCCTTCCGGCAATTTGGGCCAGCCGGTCCAACAGATGGCGGTACACCGCCTTTCCATCCAGCGGATAGAGCAGCTTATTTTCCCCGAACCGTCTGCTGTTCCCGGCTGCCAGATAAAGTATCGTTACTCGCATTCTTTTTCCGCAATTCCCATTGCAATCTGCTCGCTCGTGATCGGCAGTTCGCGGAACCACAGACCCGTCGCATTGTAGATTGCATGTGCCAGCGCCGGAGCCGGTGTGTTGATAACGATCTCGCCGATCGATTTTGCACCGAACGGACCGGTCGGCTCGTAGCTGCTCCGAAACTCGACGCGCAGCCTGCCCATATCGAGGCGGGTCGGCACTTTATACTGCATAAACGAATTATTGATCATCTGACCCTTGTCCGTGTACTGGATATTTTCAAACAGCGTCATGCCGATGCCCTGCACCAGACCGCCCTCGACCTGTACGCGCGCAAGGTTCGGGTTGATGACGGTTCCGCAGTCGACAACAGCGGCATAATCGAGAATCCTGACCTCGCCGGTCTCTTTATCCAGCTCGATCTCGACCGCACCAGCCATATAAGGCGGCGGCGATACCGGAGAGCAGTTGCTTTCCGTCGCTTCCAGCGCGATGCCGTTATTGCACATGGCCGCTGTTGCGATTTCTTCCATCGTCATGCTGCTTCCGCTCTTTTCATGCACGACGCCGGTACCGGTAAATTCTGTCTCATCTTCCGGCACGTTCATCCGCTCTGCCGCCAGGGCACAGATTCGTTTCCGAAGCGTCATGCAGGCTTTTTCCACCGCTTTTCCGGTAATATACGTCGTACTCGATGCATAGGAACCGGAGTCATACGGGGACGTATCGGTATCTGCGCCGACAACGGTAATGTCATCCACATCACACTCCAGACACTCTGCCGCCATCTGGGACAGAATCGTATCGCAGCCGGTTCCCATATCGGCCGCTGCGATCAGCATCGTATAGCCGCCGTCGTCGTTGACTTTGATCGTTGCCGATCCGACATCGAGATTGGAAATACAGGAGCCCTGCATCGCCATCGCAATGCCGACGCTGCGCACCTTTCCATTTCCCATATCACGGCACGGATATTTCTCATCCCAGCCAATCATCTCTTTCGCACGCTCCACGCACTGGTCAAGCGCACAGCTGTTTGCCGTTTCGCCATAGTAAGCCGGCATGAACTGTCCCTCACGGACCATGTTCTGCTCCCGGATCCGGATCGGATCGATGCCAAGACGCGCTGCCATCTCACTGACAGCAGATTCTACGGCAAAGATACCCTGCGTCGCACCGTATCCGCGGTAAGCACCGGCTGACATTACGTTGGAATACACAACATCATACGCAAACCGGTAAGCCTCAAGAGATCCATACATCGGAATCGATTTGTGGCCGGAAAGGCCGACCGTTGTCGGTCCATGCTCGCCGTATGCACCCGTGTTGGAAAGTGTATACAGATCGATCGCACGGATTCTTCCGTCCTTCATCGCACCGAGGCGGATCGTTACTTCCATCTCATGGCGCGGTGTGGATGCTGTCTGGGACTCTTCCCTCGTAAAGATCATTTTCGACGGTTTTCCGGTTTTCCAGGTTACAAACGCCGGGAAAATTTCGGCAACCACCGTCTGCTTCGCTCCGAATCCGCCGCCGATTCTCGGCTTGGAAACACGGATCTTCGATTTCGGAATGCCGAGTGCATTGGACAGAATGCGGCGCGCATGGTAAACGATCTGGGTCGAGCTCAGCACATTCAGCCGTCCGTAGGTATCCATAAAGCAGTATGTCCGGAACGTCTCCATCATCGCCTGCTGGGCTGCGCGTACATGATACGTATGCTCTACGACCTCATCGCACTCTGCGAGCACGGCTTCCACATCTCCGTTGTGATCTTCCGCACTTGCACAGAGATTTCTCTGATTGTCCGCACCGACCGGACAGAGCGATTTCCAGCTTTCCTCCGGATGCACCAGCAGTTCATTATCCTTGGACTGATGAAAATCCAGAATGGCCGGAAGCACTTCGTACTCTACTTTCAGGAGCTTCCGCGCACGGTCCACGCATTTTTCATCTTTTCCGGCAATAATTGCCACCGGATCTCCCACGTAGCGCACATGCTGATCGAGGATCAGACGGTCATACGGGCTTGGTTCCGGGTAGGTCTGTCCTGCCATTGTAAAACGCTGTTTCGGCACATCCTCCCAGGTATAAATCGCCTCAATGCCCGGAACACGCTCTGCTGCCGTCTTTTTCACGGATTTTACGATTGCATTGGCATGCGGACTCCGCAGTACCTTGACAATCAGACAATCCTTCGGCGCCAGATCATCTACATAAACCGGCTTTCCGGTTACCAGCGCGAGGGCATCCTTTTTGATCACCGGCTTATTCACACTGCAGAGCTGATCGGTTCTTCCCGACCAGTCCGGTTCATAGATATGATTTTCTCTGCTCATGACGCACCTCCCTGCTGCTTTTTCCAGGCAAGGAAATTCAAAATTCCCCGAAGCTGTCCTTCATATCCGGAACAGCGGCAGAGATTTCCCGCCAGATATTCTTTAATTTCTTCCTCACTCGGATCCGGATTTTCCCGGAACAGCGCAATCGCATTCATAATCATCCCCGGATTGCAGAACCCGCACTGCTCGGCGCCCTGTCCGGCAATAAAGGAACCAAATTCTTCTGCTTCCTCCTGCAGGCCTTCCAGCGTATCCACCTTACATCCATTCGCCCGCGCCGCAAGCACCGAACACGACAGCACCGGTTTTCCCTCCAGAAAAACCGTACACAGCCCGCAGTTCGACGTCTCACAGCCGCGCTTCACACTGCAGCATCCCTGGCTTCTCACAAAATCGATCAGGAGCATGTCTGCATCAATTTCCGCTTCCGTCTTCTTTCCATTTAAGATCATCGAAATCTTCATCACTGCTCCTCCTTCTTCTGAATTTCTTCCATACATCTGCGCAGCAGCACCCGTCCCAGATGATGACGATATTCTGCACTTCCGCGCATATTACTGCCATACGTAAACTGATCAGAAATCTCCGAAGCCGCCGCCTTCAGCTCCTCCGCAGATGCCTTTCCAGCCGCCAGCTTTTCCGCCAGCTCCGCCGGAAGCTCTACACGTACCGCCTTCGCCGGTCTTGCCCCAAGCACCGCACATCCTTTTCCGTCTTCCACCCGCACCGCACACGTCAGCACCGGGAAATCCGTTCTGGAATTTCGATGACTCTGATAAACCGTAACACCCTCATGCTTCTTCACAATCAGCCTTACCAGCACATCCCTGTCTCTCTTTGAACAGGCAAACTCCGCCAGCGGCATCCGTCCCGCATGAACCAGCTCCACCTCCGTATCCAGCGCCAGAAACAGCGTCAGCACATCCGAAAATCCAAATCTGCCGAAAATACTGCCTCCCACCGTAGCCAGATTCCGGAACTGCACCCCGACAATACTCCGCACACTCTCCCGTGCCGCACCGTCGGTATAAGCATTCAGCCCCTCATGCTCCTCCATCTGCCGCAGCGTCACCATACATCCAATCGAAAACTCCTCCTCGGACTCTTCAATCTGATCCAGTCCCAGCCCGGACAAATCAATCGCCGTCTGCACCTGCCTCTGCCCCATCTTCGTCCAGAGCATCCCGCCCAGGATACAGGCGCTTCTCTTCTGATTCAGCTCATACGCCTCCTCCAGCGACCCCACCCGGACATAATCCTTAATCTTAATCATACTTACCCTATATCCTCCATTTTTACTCAATATAGAAGCCCATATATTTGATATTATACCCGACCTGCTCCCCCCTTTCAACTTTTTTCTATTTTTTTCAAAAAAACCCTTGCATTTTCCCTCCACATCCAGTATAATCATTCAATGTCGGAAGTCATTCTGACACAAAACAAAATACATGGACGGATTCCCGAGTGGCCAAAGGGGACAGACTGTAAATCTGCTGCAAATTGCTTCGATGGTTCGAATCCATCTCCGTCCATATGCCGCAGTGGCGGAACTGGCAGACGCCCGGGACTTAAAATCCCGTGGGTAGTGATACCCGTACCGGTTCGATCCCGGTTTGCGGCACGATTAAGAGCTCTGATTCATACGAATCAGAGCTCTTTTTCCATTTCTATTTTTCAACCTCCCGTCCCCACTACCAGCCTCGCCGCCGCCCGTTCGGTCTTGCGTGATGCGGCGGCGAGGCGTCCGTCACTCCTCGCATCTATGCAGTACCACTCCCGATAACGGCAGCAAATCCATCTCCAGTATGCCCGCCGGTGCCTCGATTTCTTTCTCCTCCGAAGAAAATCCCACCGCATCCGTCGCAAACACCTGCGTCAGCTTCGCCACCGAACTCCGGTTAATCCCGGTAAGCCACACCGGAATCTCCACATGCACCCTCTCATTCCGGTTATTAATCACCACAATTACCTGCTCCTCCTGATTAAACCGTCCATAAGAAAGCACATTATAATCATGGTGCAAAAATTTCAGCGATCCCATCGCCAGCACCGGAAATCTCCGATGCACCGCAATCATTTCTTTATAGAATCGGATCAGCTCCTGATCCTCCTGTCCCCAGGGATACGTCCGCCGGTTATCCGGATCCGTAAACCCAACCTGGCCGGCCTCATCCCCATAATACAGCGTCGGCGCCCCCGGCCACGTCATCTGAATCACAACCGCCTCGCGCAGCACCGCCTTATTCGTATTCTCCGCAGCCGCATACGGCCCAACATTCGCCACACGCCCCACACGATGATTCGTTCTCGTGAGGAACCGCGAATGATCATGATTATCCAGCTCATTCATCGCCGTATACAGCGAAGGCGCATAAAACGCCGGCATATGATACGTCATCGCCCCGATAAAACTCTCACTGTTTCCGAGAAGCCCCTGGTTAAACTCATCACTGTGCTTCTCCATACCCGTGAGGAACCAGGAAACCGGCTCCATAAACGCATCATAGTTCATCACCGTATCCCACTCGTCGCCCTGCAGCCAGCTCATCGCATCGCCGTAGTGCTCCGCCAGAATAATCGCCTCCGGATTCGCCTCCTTCACAACGCGCCGGAACTCCTTCCAGAACTTGTGGTTAAACTCCGGGCTGTGTCCTAAGTCAGCGGCCACATCCAGCCGCCAGCCGTCCGCATTAAACGGCGGAGAAACCCACTTCGCGCCGATGCGCATAATATCCTCCATCAGCTTCTCCGAGCCCTCGTAGTTCAGCTTCGGCAGCGTATCATGGCCCCACCAGCCGTCATAAAACTCATTGTACGGCCAGTTATGCTCATTATAAAACTTAAAAAACGTGTGATACGGACTGTCCTGCGCCACATACGCGCCCGGCTCATAACCCTTTCCAGCCTCGTAAATCCGCTCGCGGTCCAGCCACTTGTTAAACGAACCACAGTGGTTGAAAACGCCGTCCAGAATCACCTTCATGCCGCGCTTGTGCGCCTCCTCCACCAGGTGGATAAACAGTTCATTGCTCGCCTCCAGGTTCGCCTTGTTCGTCACACGGTCAATATACCGCGTTGCCCGCGTATTGTCCTTGTCGCCCGGCCAGAGCAGATCGCCTTCGTCGGAGACAATCTTTCCGAAATGCGGATCAATATAGTCATAATCCTGAATATCATACTTATGGTTCGACGGCGAAACAAACACCGGATTCAGATAAATGACCTGCACACCGAGATCCTGCAGATAATCCATCTTGTCAATGACGCCCTGCAGATCGCCGCCGTAGAAATTGCGGACATCCATCTGCTCCGGGAAGCGGTTCCAGTCATCCACCTTGTTGACCTGCTCACCGATGTAGCTGTACTCTCCCGTCAGCACATCGTTGGACGGATCTCCGTTGCAGAAGCGGTCCACAAAAATCTGATACATGACAGCGCCCTTCGCCCAGTCCGGCGTATGGAAGCCCGGGATAATGCCGAAAGAGTACATCTCCTGCAGCTCTCTTGTGACACCGAGCTTGTTGTAATAACAGACCACGCGGCCTGCCTGAATCTCAAAAAAATAGCGGATCGGCTCATTTCCGACCGGAATCTCGATCTCGTAATAATCAAAACCGTTCCGGACCAAACCGACCTGCATCTGTGCACGGGTGGAACCGCTGATGAAATAAACCGCATCTACATTATTTTTCAGGGTACGGAACCGGATCTTCACCGTGTCGCCCGGGTTCGGCTCAAACGGAATCTGATACTGCGGGGATTCATCGCTGTAGAGCGCATGCTTGTTGAACATCGCCCGCATCTGTGACATATACTGCTGCATTCTTGTTTTATCCATGAACTAACGCCTCTGTCTTTCTCAATCATTCATTCCTTATATTTTACCCCACACCGCCATGTAATACAACCTTTTTCTGAACACATGTAACGATTGTGTTTATTGGATTTTTATATAGTAAAAGAGCCAGCGGGGTACGCTGGCTCTTTTGGAGAAGGTATTTCTCTTATGGGGTGTAGCAAAAACTATATAATGTATTGGGGGGTTTTTACAGTTATTATAGTACCATACGTCCCTCGAAAAGTCTGCACAAATCGCGATTTTTTTTCATTTGATTCTTATTCAAAATAACGATGAATTTTTCCGGCGTTTCGGATTTTCTGTTTTAATTTGCACAAACGCCCGTAAAATCGCAGAAAAAAACCTGCAAAAAACTTTTTTGTTCTCTGCAGGTTTTCTATTGCAAATAAAAAGATATCAGATTTCTCCAGAAACTTCCGGTGCTGTTCCTGTCATCTGTGCTTCCTGCTCAAAAATGGCTTCGAATTCAGCACGGCTCAGCTTCTCTTTTTCCATCAGCTGCTTTGCACACTCATGCAGCACATAGGAATGCTCCAGAATAATCTGTTTCGCCTGATCGTGGCATTTCTCGATCATCTGGCGGACTTCCTCGTCGATGGCTGCGGCTACATTCTCGCTGTAGCTCTTCGTATGGCCCCAGTCGCGGCCGATGAAGACCTCGTCCGAGTCGGAATCGTAAGCGACAAGACCAAGGTTCTCAGACATACCGTACTTCGTAATCATGGAACGCGCGGTAGCCGTCGCCTGTTTGATATCCTGGGATGCGCCCGTTGTGATATCGTCGAAGATCAGCTCCTCTGCCACACGGCCGCCGAGGCATACGGTGATGTACTGCATCATTTTGCCTCTCGTCTGGAACATATCATCGTTCTCCGGCTGCGGCATCGTGTAGCCCGCTGCGCCAGGACCTGTCGGGATAATGGAGATCGTATAGACCGCCTCCATATCCGGCAGCATGTGGAACAGGATCGCATGGCCTGTCTCATGGTATGCGGTGATCCGTTTTTCTTTATCCGAAATGACTTTACTGCGCTTCTCCGCACCGATGCCCACTTTGATGAAAGCAGACTTAATATCGGACTGGCGCACAAATCTTCTGCGGTCCTTTGCCGCCATAATCGCTGCCTCGTTCAGCAGGTTCTCCAGCTCTGCGCCAGTGAAGCCTGCGGTCGTCTGCGCGATCTGTTTCAGATCCACATCCTCGGCCAGCGGTTTGTTCTTTGCATGGACTTTCAGGATTTCCTCACGACCCATGACATCCGGTGGTCCTACAACCACGCGGCGGTCAAAACGGCCCGGACGGAGAATCGCCGGATCCAGGATATCGACACGGTTCGTCGCTGCCATCACGATGATGCCCTCATTGACGCCAAAACCATCCATCTCAACGAGAAGCTGGTTTAAGGTCTGCTCTCTCTCATCGTGGCCGCCGCCCATGCCGGTGCCTCTTCGTCTTGCCACGGCGTCGATCTCATCGATGAAGATGATGCACGGCGCATGTTTTTTTCCTTCCTCAAACAGGTCGCGGACACGGGAAGCGCCGACGCCGACGAACATTTCCACGAAATCCGATCCGGAAATGCTGAAGAACGGCACGCCTGCCTCTCCTGCAACAGCTTTCGCCAGAAGGGTTTTACCGGTTCCAGGAGGGCCCACAAGAAGAACTCCTTTCGGAATTCTCGCACCGACCTGTGTATATTTCTCCGGTGCTTTCAGGAAATCGACCACCTCAACAAGGTCTTCTTTTTCCTCTTTTAAGCCCGCAACATCGCGGAACAGGACTTTTTTGTCTTTGTCGGTGGACATATGGGCGTTGCTTTTTCCAAAATTCATCATTTTGTTTCCGCCGCCTCCACCGCCGCCCATGGAGCGGTTCATCATCGACATGCCGAAAAGAAGGATCATACCGAGCAGCAGGGCCGGCAGGACGGATGTCATGAAAATGCTGTCTCTCTGGACGTTCTGCACGGTGTACGTTACATCAGCATCCTCCAGAAGGCTGATAGCTGCGTTTACGTCGGTCACATGGACCGTATAACTGTCACCGCCCTGCTCCTGTACCACGACGGAGCCGGTCGGCACTTCTTTGTTCTGGACAATCTGCGCGGATGTCACTTTGCCATCTTTTACGGCGGTTTCAAATTTCTGCTGACTTGGGCTGCTGCCTGCGCTGATTTTTCCGGTGATATAGAACATGGCAAGCACGATAATCACCATAAACGCCGCGTAGAGTCCAAATCCACTGCGCTGTCTGTTCATATTTTCTTTTTACTCCTCGTCTTCGTGAAACTCCACTACTCCGATGTATGGAAGATTCCGATATTTCTGTGCGTAATCCAGACCGTAGCCTACGACGAACTCGTCCGGGATATTAAAGCAGGTATAATCTACTTTGACATCGCGCACTCTGCGCTCCGGCTTGTCGAGCAGAGTACACAGGTGTACGGATTTCGGATTTCTCTTTTTCAGGATGTCGATCAGATAGTAAAGCGTTCTTCCGGAATCGATGATATCCTCCACGATCAGAACGTCTTTTCCTTCCAGCGGCTGATCCAGGTCTTTTACAATACGGACAACTCCGCTGGACTTGGTGTCATCGCCGTAACTTGATACGGACATAAAGTCAAGGCTTACCGGCACTGTGATGCGTTTTGCCAGCTCGCACATAAAGAATACGCCGCCTTTTAAAACGCAGATCAGGTGCACTTCTTTTCCTGCGTAATCGCGGTTGATCTGGTCTGCTACTTCTTTAATTCGTCTGTCTACTTCTTCTTCGCTTAATAATACTCTGATTGTCTCTTTCATCTGTTTTCCTCCTTACCAACGCCAATCTGTATCTGCAGAACTGCTTTCGTGTCTTCCCCGACACGGCCGCTCTCTCCTCTGCGATACCCCACGACCCACCAGATCTCCGGTCCGTCGGCGAGCAGCAGAATGGAATCCCGCTCCTCTTTCGGTATCTTGGCATCAATCATATAATCTTTTAGTTTCTTTTTCCCGCCTTTTGCGGTTACTCTCAGATAATCTCCGCTTCTTCTCGTGCGGAGGACAAGACCGTCTTTTATTTTATCACAGTCAAAGCATTTCGTATACTTTTTTTCTTCAATTCTTTCGGGAAAAACCGATGTTTTTTTCACAATCGTGACTGGATTTTCTGCAAATGCGAGACTTTTTTCCTCTTCCCACCCGGCCGGAACCGGAATTGGAACTTCTTCGCCGCTTTTCCTTTTCCGTTCTTCTTTTAAATGCACTCCCTGCTTTTCCAGGCGGAGCGTCTCGTATCCGCGCACGGCGGTGATTCCATACGGCAGGCAGACACTTTTTCCGACCTGCTTTTCAAAAAGTTCCCGCACAGATTCCAGATGCTCCCTGGTAAGATCCTTCCGTTTTCCCGCCAGCTGTTCCAGAACGCGCCGGATCACGTAGCGCTGCAGAAGAGGCGCTTCGCTGCTCACCGCATCACGCAGCACAACCGCATTTTTCTCTGCGGATGCATACCGCTCCATCAGCTGATCCGTCTGCTGCTCCAGATATTCCTCCGTTTCCAGCAGGTCCAGCGATGTCTGTGCCATATGCGCGGCGGCACGCGGATTAACCTCTTCGGTCAGATACGGCAGCACATGGTGGCGGATTCCGTTCCTCGTGTAAGCATCCTCTGCATTCGTGCTGTCCTCACACCAGGAACACTTCCGGCTTTCCAGTTCCTGCCGGATCTCTTTTCGTCCGACGCAGAGAAGCGGACGGATCACATTCCCCCGCACGGGGCGTAAGGAGGCAAGTCCGGCCAGCGACGTTCCCCGTGCCAGGTGATGCAGCATCGTCTCCGCAACGTCATCCTGGTGATGGGCGAGCGCAATTTTCACTGCCCCCTGCTCCTTTGCGCACGCTGCAAAAACTTCCTGCCGCGCCGCGCGTCCCGCCTCCTCCGTCGAGAGATGCTTTTCTTTTGCGATCTTCTCCACGGGACAGGAATAGAGATAGAACGGAACATCATATTCCCGGCACAGATTTTCTGCAAATGCCGCATCCCGCCCGGCTTCCGCGCCGCGCAGGTTATGGTTGACGTGGACAGCCAGCAGCGAAAAGCCAAGCGGCTCCTGCAGTTCCCGCAGCAGATGAAACAGGCAGACGGAATCCGCGCCGCCGGAGAGGCCGAGCAGCACGCGTTCGCCTGCCGTTACCATATGATACTGTTCCATAAAGGCTCTTACTTTCTCTCGCATCCTTCGTTTTTACTCCTATTTTTTCCAGATTCTGGCGACCAGAACCGTCATATCATCCCGTGCGCGGCAGCCGCCGAGGCGCAGCACGCGTTCCAAAAGCTCCCGGGCAAATTCCCGCGGCTCGCTGTTTTTCACTTCGAGAAGAAGCTGCTTCATCTGCTCCGTCCTGTCCCCGGGCAGCGCGTCCAGCACTCCGTCCGTCATCATCACAAGGTAATCACCGTCGTACAGCTTTTTCGTTGTGGTATCAAAATCTGTCTGGGAAACGAGACCTGCGGCAAGACTGGTCGACTCCACAACCTCCACCCACGTATCCCGCCTAAGGAACGTCGGCGATGCACCTCCTTTCAAAAAGCTGCAGACGCCTGTGTAGAGATTAATCGAAGCAACATCAAATGTGGAAAACATCCCTTCCTTTGGCTGCAGCAGAAGCATCGAATTGATCATCCGTGCCGCCATGATCCGCGGGAATCCGGCGCGCAGGAACTGTTCAAACAGCTCCACCACCGTCTCGCTCTCCCTGTTTGCCTCGATCCCGGAACCCATGCCGTCCGACAGGCAGAGGACAAACTGGCCGTTTTCGCAGAGCACACTGTAATTGTCCCCGGAGATACTCTCCTGCTCCTTGGTGATGCGTCCCACACCGTAGAGAACCTGGAATTTCACATCCTCCTGAAACAGCACCGTCTGGTATTCTCCGCTTAAGACCTGTGCCCCGTCGCGTACCGCAACCATCGGGATTCCGCACAGGGAACCGATCAGTTCCGCCGTCTGGCGAAGCGTGATCCGGCAGTGACGGCCTGCTTTGACCGTCATATAGATCTGTAAATGCTCTTTCGGCCGCTCCTGGAGCCAGATTTTCTGGACGAAAGCCCCGTTTTTCTTCATCTGGCGGCAGATTTTTTCCGAGAGCTCGTCCGGCAGACTGTTGAGGCTGTACAGATCACACGCGGCGCGGTCCATAATCCCGGCGACTTCACTTAACTGTTCTGCCACCACGCGGCGGCTCTCCGCCACACGCCCCGACCAGAGCGCCGTCTGGCGTTCCTGCTGGTAGCGGTTCCAGAACAGTTCCAGAAAGCGGGAGCCGTTCAGGCAGGAGGCGTTCCATTCGCCTTTTGCACGGCTGATCTCGTCCTCATCCCCGTCGGCGATTGTCTGAAGAAGTTCCTGGCACCGCTCGCGCGTCAGGTTTCCGTACTGCTCCCAGCACCACGACGCCTTCGCACAGCGGCTACAGACTTCCTGCTGTTCTTTTTCCAGAATCTTGTCCACCCGGCCCGTCTCCGGCATCACACTTTTTGACGGCATCTGGTAAAAGCTCTCTGCCAGAACGCGGAACGAATCGGCGTAGTGCTCCATCTGCAGTTTCTGCGGATGATTGTCATAGACGGCCGCTTCCCGGCGGCTTCTTCTGGCTTCCAAAAAAATTTTAGCCATGTCCCCTGCTGACAGCAATGCGCCGATCAGGAACATGGCAATGATCCACTCCGGCATGTTCCGCTCCTCCTCTCTTTGTTCTGGACTTCAAAGGGGACTGCGAAATCATGCCCTTTCTTTATCTGTTTTGTTTATTTCGACTGGGATTCTTTAAATAAAATCTCATTATCCTTTACCATGCCAAGTTTTTCTCTTGCCGTTTTTTCTATGTACTCATCGGTCTGCATGTATTCTTTCAAGGCGGTAATATCATCGGTGCGCTGCTTCTCCTCTTCAATCTGGCTGTCCAGACTGGAAAGACGGGATGCATTTGCATTGACCTTCTGCTGAAGGCTGATTCCCTTTACGGTAAGGACTGCAACCAGGCAGCACAGGACTACGGTAATTGAGAACTCTGTTGTACGGCTCTTCTTTCTGACTTTTTTCTTTCGGCCAGAATTCTTTTCTTCCCTTTCTTTCATTCTTTTCTTTACCCTTGCTTTCTATTTTCCAACCGTCTGCAGCCAAACTATCTGTTGTTTTTCGTCCGCAGACTTGTTTCTTTTGTTCTTACATGTGTAGTTACATCTTACCGTTCTTCCCATGAAATTTCAACCTTTTTCTCCGTTTTTTCATACTTTTTACCAGCCATTTTCCTGGAAAAGCGAGGATTCGCCCTGCTTTTTTGATTCCCTTTGCCAGAAGTTCCGGAAGAAAGCGTCCAAACGATGCGTGGTACAATGCAGCGCCCCCAAGGATGCCGCCAAACAGATACCCACGGAGAATGCCGCTGTTCTCTCCGTAAATCCGTACAAACAGATACAGCGCTGCCGCAATCCAGTAGCAGAGGTCCTCTGCAGATACCGCCGCATGGCTGTGGCGGATCAGTTTCCGCGCTGTCTTGATCAGATCGTACCAGAACCCCAGGACTGCCCCCTGCCAGATGGAACAGGCGAGCAGAATCAGCTCCCGGGTGACATACGCACTCATTTTTACCGGAACAGCCGCGCAAGCGCAGACCCCTTCTTCTGCAGCGGCCCATGTTCCGTATAGACCAGGCTGTCGATGCTGCCTTCGATATCCGCCTCTCCCTTTTCCAGCTCCAGGCGGCCCACATGTAGCTCTTTTCCGCGGATGGTAAGAACACCGCAGACGGTCACGAGCAGAACTTCGTTCTCATCAAAGCTTTTCACATCCTGCACGCCGCCAAGAGAAAGTGTTTTCCGCTGTTCCAGCAAAAGGCGGTGCACCTGTTCGTTCATCTCCCCCATGCAAAAAACCTCCATACAATGGTCTATACACCCATTATATGAAGGTTTTCTCTTTTTATTCGCTGCACATGAATCCTGCCGCACTTCTTATAAGTAGCGGTAAAGCTCCTGTGCTTCTTCTTTTTTCACGGTTTCCTGCACATTCAGCACTTCTACCCTGACGGATTTACTTCCGAACTGAATTTCCAGTACATCTCCTGCCTTGACCTGTGCGGATGCTTTTGCCGGTCTGTCGTTGACGAGGACACGGCCTGCATCACAGGCTTCATTGGCTACGGTACGCCGCTTGATCAGTCTTGATACTTTTAAAAATTTATCTAAGCGCATAGATTTTTACTTAGTTCATCATGTCCTTTAAAGCTTTTCCTGCTTTGAATTTCGGAGTTTTGGAAGCTTTGATTTCCATGGTCTCGCCAGTCTGCGGATTTCTTCCTTCTCTTGCTGCTCTTTCGGATACTTCGAAGGTACCAAAGCCTACCAGCTGAACTTTCTCACCTTTCTTTAATTCTTCAGATACTACATCGATAAATGCTTTTAAAGCAGCCTCTGCATCTTTTTTGGATAAATTTGTCTGCTCAGCCATAGCTGCAACTAATTCTGTTTTGTTCATGAGTTTTACTCCTCCTGTATCTTACATTTGTTTTTTACATGGTACGCGGGCCCGCTGATACACACGACCTGCCCTGCCGGCTGTTTTTCTTCCGGATGATCAGTCTGTTACGTTGACCGGCTTTTTCGCGTAGCTGTATATATTTATATACTAATGCGTCTCTCTTGTCAAGAAAAAAGTCCCCCATACCAGCGGTTTTATGGCGATTTCTGCCAAAAACAGACTCTTTTCCACCGCACGGTTAAAAGAAGGATCCCTTAACAAACCGCAGCCAGTCTGCCTGCTGCGCATTGAGTGTTTTTAGTTTCTCCGTATTCCGCCCGGATATCCACGATTTTCTGCTTCCGTAGTAGCGGTTTGCCAGTTTCCAGTATTTCCACGGATAGGAAAGATAGAGGCGGAGTGTCTCGATTTCCCCCTCATCGAGCGGCCGTCTGGCGCTGTAGGCGTTTAAGATCCGTTCTGCCGCGCGCTCGCTCCAGCCGTGTTTTTCCAGAATTTTCCGCATAAAATAGCCAAGATCTGCCACCTGGAGATCGAAGTTCCACTTGTCGAAATTGACCGCCGTTTCGCCTCTGCCGTTTTCCAGCAGAATATTGTGCTGGCTGAATTCCCCGTGGCAGACGGCGCCTTCTTCGTCCGCCCGCTGCCGCAGTTTTTCATAGGAAGAAGCTTTCATTTCCGCGGCCGCCCGCTCCCCCTGTTCCAGATACGGACCGGCGCTTGCCAGCAGCAGTTTTTCGAACTCATTTTTCTTCTTTTTTGTCTGCAAATACTTTCGGATCTTTCGAATTTCCACATTGTGGCGGATGCACTCCTCCACGAGGGATTCCCTCCGGTATTCCATTTTCACCGGCAGATGAGCTGCCGTATGTAGCCGCGCCAGCGCGTCCGAGGCGCGGATAAGATCCTCACTGTTTCCCGTCTCACATTCCCGGCCCGGGTACCAGTTCCGCACAATGTACGTTCCTCCGTCGTCCCCGCGCGTTGCAAGCGCTCCCTCTTCGTTCCGCAGAATCTGATCGCACCGCAGGAGCCCCGACTCCGTGATGCGGCACTGTAGAAGATACCGCTGCTCCAGTTTTTCCGCCGCCGTTCCGAACTCGCTGATCAGCTTATCCCCCTGTTCGGTGTGGCACAATAAAGCGCCCCGCACCCGCATTGTGCCGGAAGCCGTAAGACCGTAATGGGACAGCACACTCAATCCATAATCATACAAGAGCCTGACTCCTTTCCCTGTTGTGATCGTTTTTGGGGTCACGATTCAATGTATGCGTATCCGCCCTATTCCATGCATACTGGTTTCTGTTTTTTCTTTCATCTCAAAAGCAATGTTAAAAGTATTTTCTTTTTCTCTTATTTTATTGTTTTTAATTTCACCGCATGGTAAAATATTCCAAACTTGACAGGGTGAAAAACACCTGTTATGGGGTTCTCTAAAATCATTTTATTTTAAGGAGGGTTTTTATGATTTTCTTACCACAGCCATCTTCCCTTTCCTACGGAGAGGGCACCTTTACAATTCACTATGACAGCCGCATTTTTCTCGACTCCGAGAGCCCGGCTGAGCTTTTTTCTGCAGCACAGCTTCTGCAGCAGGAGATTGAGACACAGACGGGATTCCGTCCTGCCATCTGCCGCCGTCATCAGCCGGTGGGATCACACCTGATCTATCTGACTGCCTCTCCGGAATTATCCCGTGAGGCTTATACCCTCGCTGTCACACCGGAAAACATCACGATCTGCGGATCTCTGGAAAGCGGCGTTCTCTACGGCGTGCAGACGCTCCGTCAGATGATCCGCCAGGCAGGTGCTGTTCTTCCAACCGTCCTGATCTCCGACAAACCGGCCATGGAAAACCGCGGCTTCTACCACGATGCGACCCGCGGACGTGTTCCGACGCTTTCCTATCTGAAACAGCTTGCCGACACCTTGAGCTTCTATAAAATCAATCAGCTTCAGCTCTACATCGAGCACAGCTATCTCTTCGACGATCTGACCGAGATGTGGCGCGACGATACGCCGCTCACTGCAGAGGACATCCTCGAGCTGGACCGCTACTGCAAGGGACTTGGCATTGATCTCGTTCCGTCGCTTGCAAGCTTCGGCCATCTGTACAAGCTGCTCTGCACGAAATCGTATGCACATCTGTGCGAACTGGAAGGCTCTGCTTCGGCTCCGTTCTCCTTCTATGACCGCCAGGCGCACCATACGCTCGATATCACAAACCCGGAGAGCCTCTCCCTTGCCAAACACATTCTTTCCGAATATATGCAGCTCTTCTCCTCGAAGTATTTCAATCTCTGCGCGGATGAAACGTTTGACCTTGGAAAAGGGGCTTCCCGCGCACTCGCCGAGGAAAAGGGAACCACCGTCATCTACACCGAGTTTGTGACAGAGCTTGCCAACTATATCACTGAATCCGGCCGCACACCGATGTTCTGGAGTGATGTCATCAGCCAGGAGCCGGAAGTTTATCATCTCCTGCCGAAGAACCTGATCTGCCTCCACTGGGATTATGCGTCAAATGTTTCATCGGAGCGTCTGACCCGCCTTGCCAATTCCGGTGCCGAGCATCTGTATGTGTGCCCGGGCGTACAGGGATGGAACCAGCTCATCAACAAGTATCATGAGGCGTATGAAAACATTTCCAGAATGGCGCGCTACGGCCATGAACGCCATGCAATGGGACTTCTGAACACTGACTGGGGCGATTACGGCCACATCAATCACCCGGACTTCTCCCGCATCGGCATGATCTACGGCGCGGCGTTCTCCTGGAATGCAGACATTCTGCCGGAGGAGGAGATCAACCGCCAGATTTCCGTGCTGGAATTTGGTGATGCTTCCGGAAAACTCGTTTCCGTGCTCGATCTTCTCTGCCATCAGGATGCGTATCCGTGGCGCACTGCCGTTATGGTACAGGAAGCACTCGAACTGCATCAGGACAAAGAAGAGGCTGCCGAACTGCTCCGCTCCTGCGCGGAAGGCGATGCGGATGCAGCAAATGCTTCAATCGACGCGCTCTGCGCCGTTCTGTACGAGAAAGCCGGCACCGTCCGCCCGGAGAACCGTCCGATGATCTATGCGTACCTGCTCGCCGCAGACGGCCTGAAAGTGCTGAACCGCCTGCTGCCGTTCCTGCGCGCTTCCCTTCTTTCCGAGGGCACTCTGCCGGAGAAAGAAGACTGTTTTGCACTCGCCGGAGATCTCGAACGGTGGCTGCACAGCTATAAAGAGCTGTGGCGCACCGTCTCCAAGGAGAGCGAACTGTACCGCATTGCCCATGTGTTCTGCTGGTATGCGGATCTGCTGCGTGATCTGAACGCATAAAACCAGTAAAAAACAAAAGAGAGCCGGGGACGGATTGTTCTGTCCCCGGCTCTCTTGTTTGCCGTTTTGGCTTTACAGCAGTGTTTTTACGTACTCTGTCAGGTATTCTTTTGTATTCTTCACCGGATCTTTCATCACTTCTTCCAACGCCGCGTTCAGGCATTCGCCGATTTTCGGGCCTTTCGGGACACCGAGTTCCATCAGATCTTTGCCGGAAACGGCCAGCGTTTTCAACGTAAAGCAGTCGCCGTTATCGAGAATTTCTCTGACGCACTCCCTTACCTTCCCGATCCGTTCCAGGGTTTCCTCACGCTGGTACAGGCTTTTGGCCATCGTATCGGCTTCCTGCACGATCATCAGTTTTTCGAACAGCTCCGGGCCGAGTTTGTTCAGAATACGGCGGATCACCGGTTTCTCCGGAGCCATGCGGCAGTCATGCCAGCGGATCAATGCTGCGACCTGGCGGATGGTTTCGTTGTCGAATTTCAGACGGCGCAGAATCGCTTTCGCCATTTTCTCCCCCGCCGGTGCGTGGCCTTTAAAATGATCGATGCCAGCCTCATCCGTTGTGCGGCACGCCGGTTTTGCAATGTCGTGGAGCAGCATCGTCCAGCGCAGAATCGGATCTGCCGGAACGTGCTGCAGAGCGGCAATCGTGTGCTCACCGACATTATAGCAGTGGTGCGGATTGTTCTGCGGCGTTTTCATCAGTTCATCAAACTCCGGCAGCACAATTTTTGTAATACCCGCCTCATAGACGGCCTCCATGTACTCCGGCCGCTTCGAGATCAGCAGTTTATTCAGTTCCACACGGATCCGCTCAGCGCTGATTTTTTCAAGCGTCGGCGCGAGTGCTATGATGGCATCCAGTGTTGCCGGATCGAGTTTGAAGCCGAGCTGTGCGGAAAAGCGGAGGGCACGCAGGATCCGCAGTGCATCCTCACTGAACCGCTCGGTCGGATTTCCGACACAGCGGATGACTTTGCGCTGTAAATCCCCGATTCCATCGAACAGATCCACAAGCCCCTCTTCGTTGTTGTATGCCATCGCATTGATCGTAAAATCACGGCGGCGCAGATCCTCGGCGAGGCTGGAGGTAAAGACCACTTCTTTCGGATGGCGGCCGTCCTCATACTCTCCGTCGATGCGGTACGTCGTGACCTCGTGCGCGCCGCTTCCGGCCAGAACTGTTACCGTTCCGTGCTCCAGTCCCGTATCCACGGTGCGGTCAAAAATTTCTTTTACCTGCTGTGGGGAAGCAGAGGTTGTAATATCCCAGTCGTCCGGCTCCCGCGCAAGAATCGTATCGCGCACACAGCCTCCGACCGCGTACGCTTCGAAGCCTTTCGCATGCAGGGAATCGATTACCATATTTACGCTTGGCGGCATTTTTATCTTCAAATTTGTTATCTCCTTTTTCTAAATCTGCTTTTCCAGTATAACAGTTTCCTTTTTTTACCGCAAGTGTGGTTGCGGTTGTATTTTGGGGATTGCATGTGTATAATAGAGGTTAATAAAATTCGAAAGGGGATTTACATTTTTATGAAACTGGATCGTTACCGAAAATATGTCCGGGCCGGCGTTACTGCCTTTCTGGTACTTGCAGCGTCCATGATTTTTTACTACCTGCTCTTCCACCAGACTTCTGTGCGGACCGCCTTTCACAATGTCCTCAACATTCTCTCCCCCCTGATTGCAGCCCTGATTCTCGCCTATGTGATCAGCCCGATCATTAACTTCATAGAACAGCGGATCATCGCCAGACTCTTTGCCCGGCACGGAAAAACACAGTCGGTACGCTGTAAAAAGCTTGCGCGGGCGCTTTTGATTCTTCTGACGTACGTCTCCATGCTTTTCGCGCTGTACGGACTCATTGCGACCCTGATCCCGGAGCTGTTCTCAAGTATCACAAACATCGTCTCCAACTTCTCCAACTACGCAAACAACATTCAGGATTTTGCCACAAAAGTGCTGGCGAATTACCCGGAGATGCAGCAGACGGCAGACCAGTACATCTCCACGTTCTCCGCAAAGCTTTCCAACTGGCTGACCAATGACCTGATGCCGATGCTCCGTACGTTCCTTCTGAACCTCTCCGGACAGCTCGTCAACATGGTTACGTTTTTCAAAAACATTCTGCTTGGCGCGATCGTTGCGATCTACATGCTGTACAACAAGGAAAGCTACATTGCCAAGCTGAAAAAAGCAGTCTACGCGCTGCTCGGTCTGGATCACGGAAATGCCGTGATCCGCGACTGCCAGTATGTGAACCAGGAATTCAGCGGATTCCTCGTTGGAAAAGTCATCGATTCGATCATCATCGGTGCCATCTGCTATCTTGTGACGAGCCTGATCGGCACCCCGTACGCACTGCTGGTCAGCGTAATCATCGGTGTGACGAATATCATTCCGTTTTTCGGCCCGTTCCTCGGCGCCGTTCCGTGTCTTCTGCTGATCCTTCTGATCGACCCTCTGCAGGCACTGTATTTCCTGATTTTCGTCGTTCTCCTGCAGCAGTTTGACGGAAACTTCTTAGGACCGAAAATCCTCGGCGAGACGACCGGCGTGTCCAGCTTCCTTATCATCATCTCGATTCTGATCGGCGGCGGCTTCTGGGGTGTCTTTGGCATGATCATCGCCGTTCCGGTCTGTGCCATTATCTGCACGGTCTGCCGCAACTTCGCCAACCGTCGTCTTGAAAAACATCACCTGCCGGATGACGATGCGTTTTACTTCCACATGGACCACATTGATCCGGAAACGAGACAGGCGATCCCATATCAGAAAAAGAAGATCGACGAGGCCGAAGTCTTCCACTTCCCGGGCTACCGGCTGCGCAAAGCGCTGACAAAGCTGGCCACGGAAGAGTCTCCGGTTGATGCGCCGTATACACCGGCAAAGCCTTCTACCGAAGAGAAAAACTCAGATTCTTCCGATTCCGATCAAAAATAAATCGTATCTTACAAAAATGCCTTCTGTGCAGACTGTTTCCATTCTGCACAGAAGGCATTTTCTTATTTTTGCTTTTTATTTCTCGATTACAACCGTGCTGAGTGTCTCTGCCGGAAGATCGACACGCATGATATGTCCGTTGACACGCAGGAAGCAGCCGGAATCCTCTTTTGTGCGGTTCAGCAGGATCACAACGTAGCTTCCGTCCGGATTGACTGCGGCCGTTACATCCAGGTTTGCTCCGTATTTGCTCCAGCCGATGCGTTTTGCACCCGGAGCAATATATTTGGAAATATGGCCGATGTAGTGGTACATGATCGGTTTGCGGTAATGGAAATCATCATCTACAATCAGACCTGAGGTGAATCCCATCGGTACGTGGCGCGGGCCGCCGTCTTTGTCTACGAGGAAGTTCCAGTCGATCCAGCGGTTCATGCCGGCGTTCAGGTTTCCAATCATATCGTGTGCATAATCTGCGGCGTCAAGGTAATCGACGTACTCTGGTGTCTGGAAGTTCACCGGTCCGAAACCACCGTCGCCAAAACCGATTCTGCCCGGCATGTGAAGGGCACAGCACTCGGAAAGCATGAAGGTTTTGTCCGGGTATTTCTGTTTCATCAGCTCAACAGCCTCGAAGTGGTCGCCGGAATACCAGTGGAATGCGATACCGGCTACCATGTCCATGGTCTCCTCGTCAAGGACGGTCAGAACGTGCTCGATCATACGCTCTTTGTTGTGATCCCAGATGAAGATGCCGATCTTGTCCGTCAGGCCTGCTTTTTTCATCTCCGGATACAGATAATCTTTCAGGTAGGTTTTGGACTCTTCCGGTGTCCATACGCAGCTGTCCCAGGTGGTAGCTGCTACGGTCTCGTTCTGCAGGCTCAGCATCGTCACCGGGATTCCCTCATCGAGGTATGCCTGCAGATATTTTACAACGTATTTTGCCCAGCTTCCGTAATACTCCGGTTTCAGGCTGCCGCCGTGGTTTCTCTGCGGAATCTCTTCCGGAACCGGCATTCCCATTGCACCGTAAACAGCAGCATCATTCTTTGCGATCTTCGGTGCAGTTTTCCACTGATACGGCGGAGACCACGGGCTCATCAGAACACTGATCGGCTCTGCGGAGATTTCGATGGCTTTTTTCAGCATCGGAAGGACATATTTGCGGTCGCGGTCGATCGAGAAGGTTGCCAGATCCGGGTCTGCGATCGGGTCTGCGACTGCCTGATACTCCTCAAGGGAATAGTCACAGCTGTCGATCGGCACGCGGACAAATCTTGCATGAAGGCCGTCCGGTCCGAAAATATCCTGTAATGCCTGATTCTGTGTTTCCTCATCCATACGGGACAGCAGGTATGCGCTGCTCTCGGTCATGGCGCCGCCGAAGCCCTCGATGGTCTGGAACGCAAAGTCCGGATACAGGTTGATGACGTTCGACTCAATCATTTTTACGCTCTTGGACTCGTCTTCCGGTGCCAGCGCTTTTTCCCAGGTTTTTGCTTCCCCTTTTACATGGTACGTTGTAATTTGTTTTGCTTTCATTTTCCACACTCCATTTTTCACATGTTTTGCGGCATTTACTGAAAATCCGCTGTTTCATGCTTCCACTATACCATGCTCTCTTCTTCTTGTTTAGTGCCTTTTTCGGCAGAAAATTAGGGCATTTCCGCTTTTCTGATTCTTACCCACTGGCCCATCGGGCGGTCTCCTTTTTCCTTTTCATACCGCTTCTGCATTTCCTTCATGCTGCAGCCGTACCGCTCCTTAAACAGACGCGACACCGACTTGTAGTTTTCGCAGCCGTGTTTCGGCAGAAGTTCCATGATCCGCGCCTCGGGATGCTGCAGGTCGCGGCAGATCCGATCGAGCCGGATTTCATACAGATACTGGTAGACCGTCAGACCGAGGTACCGTTTCAGAAGCTTCGACAGATAATTCGGCGTATAACCAAAGTGCTCCGCGACCTGCGCCACCGTCAGCTTTTCGGCGTAATGCTCCTCAATATACCGCATGACCTCGCGGATCTGCTGTACGGCCTTCTGATTCTGCGGAATGTGTTCTTTTCCGATCCGCACCGCATAGTCCACCAGCAAGCGGTACAGCGCTTCAAGAAGAAGGCTGTCGAATTTTAACTGATACCCTTCTTTCTGCGCACCGTACACCTCGTCCATCTCCCGGAGAACTGCTTTGAATTCTGCGAGTTTTTGTTTTTCCGCCTCACTGGCCGGTCTTTCATCCACAACAAAGTAAAGCTGATCGTAATGCTCCATGTACTGCAGCAGCATCTCGTACGGAACCTGCAGGACGATGGCCTGATTCGGATAGGCTGTCACGGCGTGAATCGTGCCGGAGTTGATGACGAGAAGTTCATCTGCCCCGATCTGCCGCTCGCCGCCGTCACCGAAACGCACTTTCAGACGGCCTTCCAGAAGATAAATGATCTCCAGATCGTTGTGCCAGTGCGGCGGGTTGCTGTAGCCGCCGTCGTCGATGCTGTGGAAAAAGCGGATGCCGATATCCCCGTTTGCCGTAATCCATTCGAAATTGCTCTCCATGGTGCCCTCCCGTTTCTTGTCTTTTCGTGTATACAGACGAAGCGCGTCTGAACTTTCTGTTCGTTCAGGCGCGCTCCTTCTATTATCTTTTCTGCTACAGGGACATGGTAATTTCCCGCCCTGTGCGGTGGTATTTCTGAAAAGTGACTCCGGACGCCTTCATCATCCGTTTCGATGCGATCACGGACGGGGTGTCCGCGTACTTGTCGCAGTCGTAGATCACCGTTTTGATTCCCGCCTGGATAATCGCCTTGCAGCACTCGTTGCATGGGAACAATGTCACATACAGCTTGGCTCCCTCGAGGCTTCCACCGCGGTAATTCAGGATGGCGTTCAGTTCACTGTGCGTTGTGTAAAGATACTTATTTTCCAGCGGATTTTCACTTGTCTTTCCCCACGGGAACTCGTCGTCCGAGCAGCCTTTCGGGAAACCGTTGTATCCCATGGACAGAATCTTGTTGTCCTCGCTCACAATGCAGGCTCCCACCTGGGTGTGCGGATCCTTCGAGCGCATACCGGCAAGCTGGGCAACTGCCATGAAATATTCATCCCAGGAAATATAATCCTCTCGTTTATCGCTCATACCCATTTCCCCTGTGTTTTCTTAACGTACTTTGCTTCCGCTCTTATTTCGTACCGAAGATACGGTCTCCGGCATCGCCGAGGCCTGGTACAATGTAGCCGTGCTCGTTCAGATGGTCATCCAGTGCTCCGACGAAAACATCGACATCCGGGTGAACCTCATGCATTTTCTCGATTCCTTCCGGAGATGCGATGATGCACATGAAGTGGATCTTCTTTGCGCCTTTTTCTTTCAGCATGGTGATGGCTGCCGTTGCAGAACCGCCGGTTGCCAGCATCGGGTCGGTTACAAATACTTCACGGCTTGCGATGTCTGACGGAAGTTTACAGTAATACTCAACCGGTGCCAGGGTTTCCGGATCACGGTACAGACCGATGTGTCCGATTTTTGCTGCCGGAATCATAGCCAGCATACCTTCTACCATACCAAGACCGGCACGGAGGATCGGCACAACTGCCATTTTCTTTCCTTCGAGCTCTTTTACGGTTGTTTTGCAGATCGGGGTTTCAATTTCAACGTCTGTGAGCGGCAGCTCTCTGGTTGCCTCGTAGCACATCAGCATTGCAATCTCGCTGATCATCTCGCGGAACTCCTTGGAGCTTGTGTCTTTCTTTCTGATAATACCGATTTTGTGCTGGATCAGCGGGTGATCCATGATGACTGTTCTTGCCATTTTCCCTTCTCCTTTGTTTAAAATTTATTCATTTTCGCCTTCATGCTCAATCAAATGAATCCGGCGTTCGTGACGCTCTTCTCCGGAAAATGGAGTGTTCAGGAAGGTTTCTACGATTTTGATTGCAAGGCCAGGGCCTACAACGCGTCCTCCCATCGCCAGTACGTTGGCATCGTTGTGCAGGCGGGTTGCCTCTGCGCAGAAGCAGTCGGTGCAGAGTGCTGCACGGATTCCTTCCATTTTGTTTGCCGTGATAGAAATGCCGATTCCGGTTCCGCAGATCAGGATTCCCTTATCACACGTTCCGTTCTGGATCGCATGGCCTACTTTTCTGGCGTAAACCGGATAATCAACTGCCTCGTTGCTGTAGCATCCGAAGTCCTGATATTCCAGTCCCTGTTTGTCCAGATATGCTTTTACCTCCTGCATCAGCTCATATCCGCCGTGGTCGCATCCTAAAGCTATCATTGTTCTTCCTCCTCTTTCAGCCGCGCAAGAACACCTTCAATCAGGAATTCCAGCGCTTCATAACATTTTCCGTATTCGGTAAGCGGTTCCCCGTAAAGGGCGGGGATGTCTCCTGCCAGCCGCAGAAATCCGGCGATCGTCTGCAGATGGGGCGCATCCGGGAAGTCCTCACGGATCTTTTCCCTCTGACTGTCCTCCATCACAAGAAGCAGCGTGTCGTCGTTGATGTCCTCCGCGGTAAGCGGTGTGGTGGTGTGGTCTTTGGCCGAAAGCCCGTTGCGCGCAAGCACTGCCTCTACCTTCTGGTTGACCGGCTGCGGAAACAGAACGACAAGCCCGCGGGAACCAATTTCCATCGGCCACGGAAGCTCTTTGCTCTGCAGAATCGCCTTCGCCATCGGTGCGCGCGCGGTATCGTCCGCGTCCACAAATAAAATCCTGCTGTAATGTTTCACTGTTATACCTCTGCTACTTTGTGGCCTGCGGCTTTTAACAGGCGGTTCATGATCGCCTGCCCCATACGCGGGGTGTCGAAAGCCTCGGAATAAATCACTTCCACGCCGTCCTCATCGAAGTCGCGCAGAATCGCAAACAGGTGATGCGCGATCGTCTCATCTTCGGCGCGCAGCCCGATGCTCTTGATATCTCCTGTGGTGTACTGCTCCCGTGTCTCATCGGTGCAGATTACGCCCACTTTCTTTCCTGCCTTTTCCTGTTCTGCGGCAAGGCGGTTGATTTCCGGAATCACCCGTTCCATCTCGCCCTGGATAATCGTAAGGTCTGCCTTCGGCGCATAATGTTTGTAGCGCATGCCCGGTGCCTTCGGACGCACATGGCTGTCCTCCGCAAGGATTCCCGGATCGACACGCACGGTTCCAAGCACTTTTTCCAGCATCTCTTTGTTGTAATAGCCCGGGCGGAGAATCGTCGGAATCTCCTCTGTAAAATCGACGATAGTGGATTCGAGGCCGATCTCGGCGTCTCCTCCGTCGATGATACAGTCAATTTTGTCCCCAAGATCCTCGATCACATGCTCGGCTTTCGTCGGGCTCGGCCGGCCTGATGTATTGGCGCTCGGCGCTGCGATGAAGCCGCCTCCGGCTAAGATCAGTGCGTTTGCCACTTTGTTGCTCGGATAGCGCACGGCTACGGAGGTAAGGCCTCCCGTCGTTTCGAGCGGAACGGCATTTGTTTTCTCAAAAATCATCGTCAGCGGTCCCGGCCAGCATGCGGCTGCCAGTTTGCGTGCACTCTCCGGCACGTTTGCCGCTACGGTTTCGAGGTCCTCCATTCTTCCGATGTGGACGATCAGCGGGTTGTCCGACGGACGGCCCTTTGCCGCATAAATTTTCTCGGAAGCTTTGGCATCCAGCGCATTTCCGCCAAGACCATATACGGTCTCGGTCGGGAATGCCGCCAGACCGCCGTTTTTCAGAATCTCTCCTGCTTTTTCGATCGCGCTCTGATCTATGTTATCTTCTGTCATCCTGGCAATCCATGCCCTCATATGTTTCTTCCTTCTTTCCATCTGTTCCAGCGCACAGTGTTTCCATCTGCGCACACTGTTTTGATTATACCATTTTCCGGCGCAGTTGAAAACCCTTGATTTAAAGAAGCTCTTTTAACTGAGCCGTGCGGTACGCCTCGATCAGTTCCTTTAATTCACGGATGCGCTGCCGGATCTGCCGTCCCTGATCCGTATCGCCGACTAACTGGCGCTTCATGTTGTACCGCACCGCCACCTGGCGGGAGACAATATCCTTCTCCTCCCGGATTGCTTTTTCCGTCGATTCAAACGGCTCGTGCGCGGTGAGGCTGAGGCCGTACGAGTTGTAAATCAGCGTGTAACCCGCGATGCCGGTTTCTTTGTGGTACGCCCTGCAGAAGCCGCCGTCGATGATCAGCACCTTGCCGCCGCATTTGACCGGGCTTTCACCGGCACTCTGGTGTACCGGGACGTGGCCGTTGATAATATGTACATTTTCACCGGCAAGCCCGAACTCCTGTAAGATCCGGTCCGCCGTCTCCTCTTTCTCGATCAGGCGGTAATACGCGTTTTTCACCTCGGTCCAGGTCTCTTTTTCTGCGAGGAAATACCGCTCAAATGTTGTCATCTTGTCGCGGCCGTACAGCGGGGAATTCGGCGCGGTCCACAGATACCACAGCGTATTGCGGCCCTGCTCCCGTTTTTTCGGATCGCGGCTTACAAATGCGCGGCGCACGTTGTGCTCGAGGATATCGTACAGTGCTTTTCCCTTGTATTTCTTTCCGTCGACCTGTACCTCTTTTAAGGTGCCGTCCTCATTCATCGGCATGCAGCCGTGGTACAGCAGATTTCCATTGTAGACGCGGTAGAGGCTTCCTTTTTTGAGCAGGAAATCGACGTGCGCCTGCAGTTTTTCGCTGTTTCGGAAGGCGAAGATCAGCTTATCGAGCACTTCTGCCTCTTTTTCTGTCAGCTCGTCCGGATGCGCCGGGTCGATCGTCGGAAAGCTCTTGTCGCGCAGAGCATATGTTTTCTCCCCAATCGTCACCGTTCCGTTCTGGTAATCGATCTTTTCCAGCAGACGGCGGTTTTCCATGCCATACTCTGGGTTCTCACGGATCAGACGGTTCTCGAGCTTTAACTGCATTACGGTGATGGCCTTGTGCATGCGGCGCTCCAGCATCTGCTGGGAATTTCCGCTGTCCTCGCCGCCTTTTGCGGCAAAGCATTCGCACGGATCATCGCCGTACGTCTCGAGAGCAAAGGTGGCAAGCGGAAGCATATTGATGCCGTAGCCGTCCTCCAGCACATCGAGATTGCCGTAGTGGAGGCAGATGCGGATCGTGCTGGCCACGCACGCCGGCTGGCCGGTCGCAGCGCCCATCCAGAGCACATCGTGGTTGCCCCACTGGATATCGAGGGAATGGTAATTCATCAGGCAGTCCATGATTTTATACGGCTCCGGACCGCGGTCAAAGATGTCGCCGATGATGTGGAGATGATCGACAACGAGCCGCTGAATCAGCTCTGCCACGGCGATGATGAAGTTTTCGGCGCTGCCGATTTCGAGGATGGTCTGGATGATCGCCTCGTAGTATGCTTCTTTATCGAGCACCTCCGGCTTTTCGGTGATCAGCTCCTCGATGATATAGCCATAATCCGCCGGCAGGGCTTTCCGCACTTTGGCGCGGGTGTATTTGGAAGAAACGATTTTGCAGACGTCGATCAGGCGGTACAGCATGACCTTGTACCAGTCATCGATATCCTCCTGCTGCTTTTTCTCCATCTCCAGGCGCTCTCTCGGGTAATAGATAAGGGTTGCAAGCGCACGTTTTTCCGAAATACCGAGCGTGTGGCCGAAGACATCGTCAATCTTCTTTCGCACGGCACCGGAACCGTTGCGGAGTACATGAGAAAAGGCTTCGTATTCGCCATGAATATCCGAAAGGAAATGCTCCGTGCCTTTGGGAAGGTTGATAACGGACTGCAGATTGATGATTTCGGTCGCTGCTTTTTCGATGGTCGGGTACAATTCTGCGAGATATTCCAGATAATTTTTTTCGTTTTCCATGAGGACCTCCTGCCTGGGTTGTTTTTTCTTATTTTATAACGAACTCCCCTTCGGCACAACCCTTTTTCTTCTTTCGATACACCGGGTGCGTCCCCTCGTGGAAGATATAATAGCTCACATAGTCCGTAAGAAAAATCCCAACCACCGAGAGCAGATACCAGATCCCGAAAAACCACGGGCAGATCAGCCCATCGCAGAAGGAAAACGGCAGCGCACTGTAGTCCCACATACGGTAATGCAGCACCCGCAGGGAAAACATTCCCGAATACAGTTCGATGGCCGTGATCAGAACCGCAGATACCATCATCTGAAACGCCAGCGGAAAGCGGCGCAGCCCGGCGTCTTCCAGCATTCCGATTCCTGCAAGGGACAGTCCTCCGGCAATGCCCATCAGGCGGAAGCTGTAACCGCGGTAGGTGACTTCGATGGCAATATAAATGCAGTAGCCCAAAAGAAAAAACAGCAGATACTTCTTCGCTTTCATTCGTTTTTCTCCCATTCTAATTGAGAATCTTTTCTCTTATTCCCAGTATCTCTGTCTTCTCTCTTTTTATCCGCTTGCATTTTTTCTTTTCCATGTTACAATACTTTCATGTTTCAAAAGAAGTTTCAAATAGAAAGGACAGAAAAAAGAATGGCATTTAACCCAATGAAGTTAATGGAATTAAAAAATCTGAGAGACCGTTTCGCCCAAAACCACCCGAAGTTCGTAAAATTCATGAGCGATCTCGCATCCTCGCAGATCGAGGAGGGAACGATTCTCGAAGTCACGGTGAAAAAACCGGACGGCCGAACGATGGTTTCCAATATCAAGGTGACTGCTTCGGATCTTGAAATGCTGCAGGCAATCAAACAGATGTAACATATTTTTCGTGGCAAAAAGCCGCTTTCGACGAGCGGCAGGCTTTTGGACGCACGGTATTCCTCGAGATACTGCGTCACCGTCTTTCCCGTCATTTTCCGGAAGAGGCGGCAGCAGACCTCGCGGGACAGATGCACTTGCTCACCAAGCTTTTCGAGCGAAATCACGGATTCTTACCATTACTCCGATGCATTCCTGACGATCGAAGCGCCGTTCTACTTCCTGCTCGGCCTTCTCGCCGTCTACCGCACCTCGATTCAGAGTATGCAGAACGGACGCGCACCGTTTGCCGCATGCATGATCGAGCTTGTGATGCGTCTTGCTGCTACCGTCTGGCTGTCACGCTTCTTAGGCTACACTGCCGTCTGCATCGCAAGCCCGCTTGCCTGGTTCGGTGCAATTGCACTGCTGATTCCAGTCTACTATCGGATGATGATAAAGCCTGTAAAAACAGTGTAATCAAAATTGGTCCACCGGATATTGATATGCCTGGCAACGCAAAACCCGGAATCCTTTCGCTCCTCTTCTGAGGTCTTGAAAAGATTCCGGGTTTTTTATTTTGCTGTTTTCTCTTCCCAGATTGTCTCCAGATTTTTTCCATCAATCCAGATACAGCGGTACACCCGCTTCATCTGCTCATCCAGTTCCGCTTCCCGGTCCGTCTTTATAATCACATGGCCGATCCGGTCAGTTCCATCTGCCATGGCAGAAACTTCATGCCCCTCCGGATAATCCAGGACAAGCTCCAGCCCTTCCTGACGCAGACGTCCGACCTGATCCCGGTCGATTTGTGTGATGGTTCCGCTTACTGGACTCAGCAGCAGTTTTGCCATGCACGGGCAGCTTTCCGTCTGCTGAAAATCCGTTTCTTCCCCGAGGGCGCTTTTGATCATCTGCTCATAAAAATCAAATCCGTAATACGTTGAAATCAGTTCCGGAATACAGGTTGCCCCGGTTCTTCCGCCCATTTCAATGATCCAGACCTTCTCTCCGTCCACAAAGACATCCGCATTGACGGAGCACTGATCGGCACCGGATGCGGTGACGGCCAGCTGCATCTGGCGGGCAATTTCTTCCCGCAGTGCCCCGCTGCATCCATACGGAAATGCGTGGCCGACCGGAACGGTCGTGTGTGCACCGCGGTATACAAATTTCGTGTGCGGTGCCAGAAAGACCAGTTTGTGGTTCTGCACAAATCCATCCACGCCGATCTCCGTTCCGCGGAGGAATTTTTCAACCAGCACATAATCTCTTGCCGAACCGTTTCTCGCATTTTCATACGCTTCTTCGATCTGTCCGGAATGCTCCACCACGGTAATTCCGCGGCTTCCTGAACTGTCCACCCGTTTTACGACAACCGGGTATCCAAGCTGTTCTGCGGCTTTTTGTGCCTCCTCTGCGCTTCTTACCCGCATCCCGTCTGCCGCGGAAACGCCGCCCTGCCGGAATGCGTCTTTCATCTTTGCCTTATCGGTCAGAATTTCCGCCGCCTCATACGGAATGCCGGACAAATGCATCTTTTCACAGACATAGCCGATTGTGCTGACGGCCACATCGGTTCCCGATGTACAGATTCCGTCGATCTGTTCTTTTTCCGCCGCCGCAAGAATCGCTTCTTTATCCCGCGTATTCAGTTCATAAATTTTATCTGCAAGTGCAAACCCCGGATAATCGCCGGGAATACTCACTACGATCGTGTAAAGACCCATTCTGCGTGCAGTCCGTATCAGCGGCACCTGGTAAGTACTGGCACCTAAAATCATGATTTTTTTCACTTTTTTTCTTCCTCATCAGATACGTTAATGGTTTCCCGCACAATATACTGCGGCGTGCGGTTCAGAATCAGAATCATTTTTCCGAGATACTCTCCGATAATGCCGAGCACCATCAAAATCAGTCCGGAAAAAACAACAATCGTACAGATTGTGGAGGACCATCCAACCATCACATTCGGATCGATGAGCTTTCGGATTGCAATGATAATGGCTGCCAGAAAACCGCCCGCTGCGGAAATTCCACCGAGTACGGAAGACACCCGAAGGGGGATCACCGAATAGTTCCAGTAGGCGAGCCATAATTTGATCAGCTTCTTTAACGTATAGTTGGAGGTTCCCACCGCACGTTTGAAGTGCTCCACCTCCACATTCCCGATTTTGTGCGTTGTACGGTAAAAAATCCCATCAATATATGGATTAAAGCTGTCGTATTTGACCACTTCTTCCTTGATCTGACGGGTGATCATCCAGAAGTTGCTGGAAACAATATTTTTAGGGCGCCCGAGAAGAATCCGTGATGAGACTTCGTTTAATTTACTTGTGATATTTTTCAGGAAGGAATTTTTTCGTTTCGGATAATATCCGTAAACCAGATCATATCCTTCTTCCATTTTATGGATCAGTTTGCTGATCTGCGATGGATGTGTCTGCATATCATCATCCATACCAAGAATAAAATCTCCCTCCGTGTAGTGGAGTGCGGCCATCAGCGCATTATGCTGGCCAAAATTGCGCAGCAGATTGATTCCTTTGACATTTTTATACTGTTCTCCCAGCTTTTTGATCTCTCCATACGTATCATCTTTTGGAGATCCATCGTTTACCAGGACAAATTCACAGTCATATCCGTCCATTTTTTTGAATTCTTCCATCACCATCTCTACAACCTTCCGAATCGTTGCTTCGGAATTGTAGCATGGGATGACAATTGAAATCCGTTTCATTTCATTCCTCCATCGGTATCGTTCAGAATGCAGTCATAGAACAGCGGCGTTCCTCCTGTGTGAATAAAAAGCACATCACAGTTTTGCAGGTCATGTTCCTCGATATACTGCTTCATTCCCCAGAATGCTTTTCCGGTATAGGTTGGATCCAGCGGAAGTCCGTTCCGGCAGAACTCTTCCCGGATCACCTGCAGAATACGCTCATCGTACTGACCGTATCCGCCCTGGCGGTATCCCATTTCCAGGTGCAGTTCCTGCTCCCATCCTTCCGGCAGCAAAAGATGCTTCTTCTGAAAATAGTCCGAAATCCCGCTCTCCATAATGCGGATCGCGCGGTCGTACTCACGGGATGAAATAGAAAGACCGATAATCTGCTCGCTTCCCTGTTCGATCAGTTTTCCGCTCACCAGACCACTCTGCGTGGAGCCGGTCCCGGATGCTGCAAAGATATGAGAAAAGGAAACGTTCTGTTCTCTCTCCCACTCCAAAATCTCACGGTAGCCATCCACATAAGCCTGCACCGGTGTTCCTTCATTTCCGTTTCCGAATTTGTCGCCGAAAATATAATACGGCTGATATCCCTGCTCCGTCAGACGTTGCATGGTCTTTTCGACCGTCTGTGCAATCTCTGTTTTTCTGCACGGAATGACTTCGGCTCCGAGCCATTTCATCAGACGGCTGTTGTTTGTTTCGATCGGTTGTTCCTCGTTTTCTTCGGAAGAACAGATCATATAGCATGGAATTTTCTCGGCACAGCACAGATTGGCCAGCACGCGGCAGAGGTTGGATCTGCTGTTTCCGTAGATGATCATGCAGTCTTTGTTTTTCTCCTGCATATCCTGGAAAAAAGCACGTCCGATGCGGACTTTGTTTCCGCCTAAGGAAAACGGAAGAAGATCCTCCCGCTTGCAGTACAGGCGGACGCCTCTGTCGTTTGGAAATTCCAGTTTCTGAATTGGTGTCTGTATCATTGTTTCTCCTCTTTTATTCTTGTTTCAACTCACAGTCGGTATTTTCACGGAGTCTGACATGCCGAAAATAGTTCGACTGTGACTTGCCTCATGTCAGTGGAGGATACCGATTTTTCTCCGCCCGCCACTGCCGTTATGTTTCTTTTAATAATTCATCCCACCGCTTTAGAAGCTGGGGACTTCTTGTCTACTGGTGTTAAATTCCGGCATGTACCGGAAGCTTTTCCCTATTATAGACTATTTTTCTCTGCGTGGCAAGCCGTGCCGGAAACAGGAAAAGCCCGCCGGTTTTTGTTTTCACATCTGCCGGCGGGCTTTGGGGATTTTTTACGTATTCTGTTTTTTCGTCCGGGACCTGTTCAGGCTTCCTGCGGTGCGGCAAGATTGGCCACAATCCGCGCCACCTGGGCTATCTCCGGGATTTTTGTGTACTCGGCGCAGCTGTGTACCTGATTCATCGAGGTTGCGATGACAAGCCCTTCGATGCCGTGCTGTGCAAAGACGTTGTTGTCGCTGCCGCCGAAAGTTTTTTCGAATGCAGCGGTCAGGCCTTCTTCTGCAACGGCGCTCTCGTAATGCCTTGCGGCATCGCTTGTCAGCGGCGTCTCATACGCATGGATATTCAGCTTTTCTTCCCAGACCAGCTTCGCACCAATCTTCTCTGCTTCCTGCTGGAAGGTTCTGTGATATGTTTCCAGAAGCTCCATGGCCGTCTCGTGGTTCAGGCTTCGAATTTCGCCTTCGATCACGCAGCTTTCCGAAACGATGTTGGTACCGGAGCCGCCGCCGATTTTTCCGATGTTGGCAGTGGTGCTTTCATCCACGTGGCCCTGCGGAAGCTGTGCGATTGCGCGGGCGGCCGCCTGGATGCTGTTGATGCCGTCCTCCGGGTGGAAACCGGCGTGGGCGGCTTTTCCCTGGATTTTCGCCGCGAAGGAAACGAGTGTCGGTGCCGCGTAGGCGGCTGCACCGATCGCGCCGCTTAAATCCAGAACGTATGCTTCTTTTGCCTGCACCTGGCTGTAGTCGAAGGCATTTGCGCCTTTGCAGTACAGCTCCTCACCGACCGAGATCAGAATTTCGATCGGGCGGTGCGGTGTTTTGGTCTCGATGAGGTGGCGGACAGCTTCATAGATGACTGTCACACCGGCGAGGTCGTCGGCGCCAAGAACTGTCGTGCCGTCGCTCGTTACGGTTCCATCCTCATGGGAGACGGCTTTTTTTCCTTTTGCAGGCTCAACAGTGTCCATGTGGGCCGCAAAGAGAACCGGGGCTCCTGCAAGGCTGCCCGGAATACGCGCGAACAGATTGCCCGCATTGGAGCCGGTCTGCTCCTGCGTATGATCTTCTGTAAGCGTAACCCCGATTTCGGCGAATTTTATTTTTAAGGTGTCCGCCATCTCGCGCTCCTCTAAGGACGGCGAATCGATAGATACCAGCTCCGCAAAAAAATCAGCAATTCTTTTCTCATCTATCATAATCTTTTCTCCTGCTCTTTGGCTGTGTCCGCAATTTAAATAACATACTCAGGCTGCGCCATAATATGCATCTTGCTGAAGAACTCCTGTGTTCTCTGATTCTGCGGATGCTCGAATACTTCTTTCGGTGTTCCGTCTTCTACTACGTGTCCTTTATCAAGGAAGATCACACGGTTCGACACATGGCGGATAAAGTTCATCTCATGGGAAACCAGAAGCATTGTATATCCCTGTACCGCAACTTTTTTAATAACATCCAGAACCTCTCCAACCAGCTCTGGGTCAAGGGCTGAGGTCGGCTCGTCCAGCAGCAGAATCTGCGGTTTCATGGCGAGGGCTCTTGCGAGCGCCACCCTCTGCTGCTGTCCGCCGGACATATGTTTCGGATAGTGGTTTGCCCATTTCTCCATGCCGACCAGTTTCAGTTCTTCTAATGCAATGGCTCTGGCCTCGTCTTTTTTCATCTTCTTGACAACAATCAGGCCTTCCATCACATTTTCCAGTGCGGTTTTCTTCTCAAACAGATTGAACCGCTGGAACACCATTCCTGTGTTCTGTCTTAAATACAGAAGCTCTTTCGGTTTCCGCTCGGAAAGGCCGATCACCTTGTCCCCGATCGTCACCGTTCCCTTCTCCGGTGTCTCAAGGCGGTTGACGCAGCGCAGAAGCGTTGATTTTCCGGTTCCGGAAGGACCGATGATTCCCACAACATCGCCCTGTCTGATCTCGAGGCTGATGTCGTCGAGCACCACATTGTCGTTATATTTTTTTGATAAATGATCAATTTTTATCATTTTTCTTACCCTCCCCGTTTGCGGACGCCAGCTCTACCTGGTCCGGAATCCGGATTTTATTTTCAATTACGCGGATAATCTGCTCGATCACCAGCGTTACCAGCCAGTAAATGATAGCCAGTGAAACGTAAACTTCAAAGTAGCGATACGTTCTTCCTCCAATAATCTGGCCCTGTGCGGTAATCTCGACAACGGCGCAGGTAAAAGCAAGAGACGTTCCTTTGATGATACTGATAAAAGAGTTTCCAAGGGTCGGAAGCGCAACCTCAAAGGCCTCCGGCAGAATGATGCGGCGCAGTGTCTGCGGATACGTCATGCCGAGTGCATGTGCTGCTTCGATCTGGCCCGGGTCAACGGACTGCAGGGCCGAACGGATAATCTCAGCCATAAAGCCCGACTGGTTCAGTCCCAGAGCGATCATCGCATAGACGAAACCGGAAATATTGGCAACCGCCAGATTCGTTCCGAACTGCTGGTTGATTGCCTTGAACATCATGGGAATACCAAAGAACGCAACGTACAGCTGTACGATGACCGGCGTGCCGCGGAGCAGTGAAATCAGAAGATTCGTAATCTGCGTCAGCACTCTGATTTTTTTCATTTTGATGATCGCCATCACAAGTCCCAGTCCCAGTCCGATCAGCATAGAAACCACGGCCAGTTCCAGCGTGATCGGCAGCTTTGTCAGCAATTCTGGTATGGATGAAAATACCAGTGAAACGTCAAATAATTTTCCCATGATTTTTGTCCTCTCTTACACGTGTTTTTCTACCAGTACACAGGTAAAGCCAATATTTTTCTTCGGCTTTTTCGGCTCTTCGTCTTTCTTCGGTGCATGGTGGTCGTATACCGACAGGTCAGCGTCCGGATTCAGTTTGTAGCCTAATTTCTCATAAAAGCCTGCGGCGCGGTCCTGGCTCGTGATGACGATGTGATCGACACCGTATTCTTTCAGCCATTTCTCAGCGGCTTCGATCAGTACGCGGCCGTATCCGCTTTTCTGTTTTTCTCTGACAACACAGACACGCTCGATTTTTCCTGTCTTTTCCGCCGGAAATGCGATGCGGCAGCCGGCTACCGGCTTGTGATCTTCTGTCAGCAGAATCGCCTGCAGATCATCTTTGCTCTCGTCCTGTCCGAATTCCAGTTCAATCGGAATGTTCTGTCCGCAGCAGAACGCATCGGTTCTGACGTAATCATATGCTTTGTATTTCCACTCTTCGCTTCCCTTTTCTACCCGGTAAATTTCTGCCATGTTTTTCGCTCCTTTTAGAATCGGGAAACGGATGTTCTCGATCCGCTTCCCGTCTGTTTTGTAATCTCTTCTGTTCTTATTTCGAAAACGATATTCTAGTTTGGTGTCTCATCAAAGTATTTCTCGTCCGGGCTGGTGTCCACGCCGAGATACTCGGTTGTGATCTTGGAAAGAGTTCCGTCTTCTTTCATCTCTTTTAAGGCTTTGTCAACATCCTCGCGGAGTGCTGCGCCCTCTTCGTCCTTTCCAAACAGGAAGTAGGTATTGTTCTGCGGGAACAGGAAATCTTCGGTCTCCTCGTCGATCTCGTTTGCTTCCAGCTGACCTTCCAGTCCGAACTGCGGAAGCAGGTTGTCGATGATCGGTCCGTCGTCGATTGCCACATCAGCGGTTCCATCTACGATATGCTGGTAGCGGACCTGGAAGTTTGCATTGGAATATACGATATTGATCTGGTGATCCGGGTTGTCTGTATTCCATTTTTCCAGTGCATTTGCGGTAAGGCTTCCTGCACTCAGCTCAATTTTGTATCCGCGGTCTGCCAGATCGGTAAGAGAAGTCAGCGGCTCATCGCCGGTTCTCTGAATGTATTCGTTGAAGCTGGTTTTATATGGTAAAGAGAAGTAGTAGGATTCTGCTCTCTCATCGGTATATCCATAGTTGTTGACTGCGATGTCGTACTGACCGCTCAGCACACCCTGCAGTGCATCTGCCTGCTCAATTTTCAGTTCATACTGCGGAAGGCGGTTGAACACTTCTTTTACGATATCGATATCGACACCGGTCAGCTCGTTGTCATCATTTACGTAAAAGTACGGTGCCAGTGTGCCGCTTGTTACAGCTTTAATCACTTTTTTCTCACCGGAATCCGATGCGGAGCTGCCTTCTGCGGAAGATGATGCTGCGGAACCGCTGCTGCTTCCTGCATTTGCTGATGCATTGCTTCCGCATCCTGCAAAGCTTGCTGCCAAAAGGCCCGCCGCTGCCAATACTGCCCAGAATTTCTTTGTCTTTTTCATAATAAAATCCTCCTCATTTCCTCGTTCTTTTCAGTTCCGGCCGCACCCCGGCTGCCTGAGAGTGTTCCACCAGAGCGCTCCGGATTCTTCTGTCTTATCTCTTTATAAAAGTCCTTTCAGCGGATTAATCGATGCATCCACGGAAAGTACGCCGTTCTTCGGGTTTCTGTCTTCCCATTTCGGGCTGTTCCAGATGGTTTTTGAGATTTCTCCTGCGTAATCCTCGTAGGTCTCTCCCTCCGGATGGCGAAGGAGTACTTCATCCGGTGTTTTGCTGAGTGTTCTTCTCGATCCATCGTCTTCCATCAGCTTCTCGAAATCTACTTTTGCAAGGATTCGTTCGTTGTATCCGCGGAAGAGAACCTCTCCTAATTTCTTTCCAGGTCTCGAAAGTGCCAGCACCTGCGGATCGCTTCCGTGACGGAAGGCCGGGATCGCATACAGCTCTTTTAAGTAGCCCCAGATATTTTTGTAATCACGAATCGGTTTCTTCACCGGTCCTACGTTGTGGAAGTAGCTGACATCCCAACGGATCAGAGTGACGTAAGCGCGGACATCGCTGTCGGTGATGTAGTCGCCGAACAGGAAACGGTTCGTCTCCAGCCGTTTGTCCAGCTTATCGAGGGATTCATAGAAATCTTCGTATGCCTCATCGTATGCTTCCGGTGACTGGCAGAATGCCATGCGGTAATGGCCGTTGTTGACATGCGGGAAGAGCCAGTCGTTAAACTCATCGATCTCTTTCCGGAATTTTTTCGGGTACAGGTCCGGCGCATCTTTTGGCTGGAATGGACGGAACTGCACTTCGAGGTAGTTCGTAAGGCGGTGATAATCGTTGTTCACAGCCTTTTTCTCTTTGACATCCACCAGGGTCGGTGTCGTTGCTCTTCCTTTGAAGTCCGGGTTTGCTCTTTTATAGAACTCACTTAAGAAGTAAGCGCCTGTCGCCGGATCCTTGAAATCCGGATACTGTCCGAATGCATGTCCGTAACGGTTTGTCTCGCCGGATGGAGAAACTCTCGTCTCCGAGATCACATCCTGCAGTCCTAAAAGCTCCCGCACGATGATCGGACGGTTGGACCAGTTGCATCCGGTTGCCCAGTAGATCCCGAAGCGGTTTGCTTCTGCTTTCAGGTCGCCTTCTTTATCGCCGAATGGCTGGATAAATGCATTTGGCTGACGGATGAAAGCGCCGCGCTCATCGATTTCTACAAGGGTTTCATTTGGTCTTGGGTCTACTCCGACTTCTGCTGCAAACTGTTCTGCCAGTGCATCTGTGTATTTGATTTCTTCGGTTTCTTTATTTTCAACTGGGGTGAAGCTGCATCCGCATCCGCTCATGTTTTTGTCCTCCGTTTTCTATGTCTGTTTATTATCTATTCTTATGTTGTTCATTCGCATTTCTTTTAAAAAAGGTTAAAAAAATAGCAGGCATTCGTTCCGGCCTGCCCGCACATGCAATTTCTGCTATGCTTTTTCTGCCTGCGAATGTTTCTTATTTTTCTTTATTCTGATTGGAGCTGCAGCAACAGCAACAACACATCTCCATCATTCTGTTCTCCTGCATTCGTCTGTTGTCTGTTTTTTTCATTTGCTGTTCTCCTTTCCTACTAAGTCGATATGTTTAATGTGTTTCTCGATTACATGGCATATTATAATGCATATTTTTTCTATGTGCAACCCCTAAAACGCCTTTTGGTAATTGTTATTTCGATGAATCGATTATAGGTTTTTCCTATTGGTTAGTCATACCAGAAAGATATTACTTATCACACCTGTAGGCTGATTTTGCTTTTTCCCGGCCAACCGCCGCAACTTTTGCAATGTGCTCAACAATTCTTGCCATGGCTTTTTTCTTAAGAAACGATACAATAAAAAGCAAAGAACACCACTTGCAAAATACAATGTACTCTCGGAATCTTTCTGTGCTTGTTTTTGTGAGATGATTTTTTGTCAGTTGTGCCCAAATTTCTGAGGCGTACGCGGTGCGTACGTTGATGAAATTCGGGTGCAGCTGGCGGAAAATCAGCCACAAAGGCAAGTGCAGAAAGATTCCGAGAGTACATTACAAAATAAAGGAGAGTTTTTCTTATGGAAATGACATTTCGCTGGTATGGTTCCAAATTTGATACTGTTACCTTAGAGCAGATCCGCCAGATTCCGGGCGTAACCGGAGTCATCACAACCCTGTACGACACTACCCCGGGCGAGGTGTGGACACGCGAAGCGATTCACGCGTTAAAAGAAGAGGTTGAGGCCTCTGGACTTCACATCTCCGGCATCGAGAGCGTCAACATCCACGACGCCATCAAAATCGGCAGCCCGGACCGTGAGCAGTACATCGATAATTATATTGAAACGTTAAAGCACCTCGGCGAGGAAGACATTCACCTTGTCTGCTATAACTTCATGCCGGTCTTCGACTGGACCAGAACAGAACTCGCACGCGTCCGTCCGGACGGCTCGACCGTACTTGCCTACAAACAGTCCGCCGTAGACGCACTTGTTCCGGAAAAAATGTTTGAATCTATCGCAGGTGATGCAAACGGCGCAATTCTTCCTGGCTGGGAGCCGGAGCGCATGGCAAAAGTGAAAGAGCTCTTTGACGCTTACCGCGATGTGGATGATGAGAAACTGTTTGCCAACCTCAAATACTTCCTCGAACGCATCATGCCGGTCTGCAACGAGTACGACATTAGAATGGCCATTCACCCGGACGACCCGGCATGGAGTGTCTTCGGTCTTCCGAGAATCATCATTAATAAAGAAAACATTCTGCGCATGATGAAGATGGTCGATGACCCGCACAACGGCATGACCTTCTGCTCGGGCTCCTACGGAACGAATCTGGAGAACGATCTGCCGGATATGATCCGTTCCTTAAAGGGCCGCATCCACTTCGCTCACGTCCGCAATCTGAAATTCCACAGCCAGCAGGATTTCGAAGAGGCCGCACACCTTTCCTCTGACGGCAGCTTCGATATGTATGAGATCATGAAAGCGCTGTACGACATCGGCTTCGACGGCCCGATCCGCCCGGACCACGGACGTATGATCTGGGGCGAGAAGGCAATGCCGGGCTATGGACTGTATGACCGCGCACTCGGCGCGACTTATTTAAACGGACTCTGGGAAGCTATTGACAAGAGTCACAAACGTGGAATTTAAAGGAGGTTTTTACTGATGTCTCTTAACTTAACAGCTGCCGGACTGGCAGATCAAAAAGCGTGGGAAGCCGCAGGCTATGTGCTTCCATCCTATGACCGCGAAGCAATGATCACCCGCACGAAAGAATCTCCGTGCTGGGTGCATTTCGGAGCCGGAAATATTTTCCGTGCCTTCCAGGCAAATACAGCACAGGAACTGCTGAACAACGGTACCTTTGACCGCGGTGTCATCGTCGCAGAGGGCTTCGATACAGAAATCATCCGTGATATGTACCAGCCGCACGATAATTTAAGCATTCTGGTGACCTTAAAAGCCGATGGTTCTGTCGAGAAAACCGTTGTTGGAAGCATCGCAGAATCGCTGGCTGCCGATACGGCGTATTCTCCGGATTTTGCCCGGTTAAAAGAAATCTTTACCAAGGATTCCCTGCAGATGGCGACGTTTACGATCACCGAAAAGGGATATTCCCTGAAAAACGGTGCGGGCGAACTGCTGCCGTCTGTTGCTGCCGATTTTGCTGCCGGACCTTCTTCCGTTACCAGCTATATGGGAAAAGTTGCTTCTCTTTTATATGAAAGATTTCTTGCAGGCGAAAAACCGTTTGCGATGGTCAGCACCGACAACTGCTCCCACAATGGCGAAAAACTTTCCCTTGCCCTGACAGCCTACGCTTCTGCATGGGAAGAAAACAAGCTGGTACAGCCAGGCTTCCTCTCCTATCTGCAGAACCCGGAAAAAGTCAGCTTCCCGTGGACCATGATCGACAAGATCACCCCGCGGCCGGATGGTTCCATCGAAAAGATACTCGAGGAGAACGGCCTCGCTGATGCACAGCCGATCGTCACCTCCCGCCACACCTACGTTGCTCCGTTCGTCAATGCAGAGGAATGCCAGTACCTCGTAGTCGAAGATCATTTCCCGAACGGACGGCCGCCGATGGAAAAGAGCGGATGGATCTTTACCGACCGGGAAACTGTCAACAAAACAGAGCGCATGAAGGTCTGCACCTGCCTGAACCCGCTGCACACCGCACTCGCTGTGTTCGGCTGCCTGCTGGACTACGAACTGATCAGTGAGGAGATGAAAAATCCGGTACTGAAAAAGCTCGTGGAGCGCATCGGATATATCGAAGGACTTCCGGTTGTCACCGATCCTGGTATTCTCTCTCCGAAGCAGTTTATCGATGAAGTGCTGAACATCCGCATCCCGAACCCGTTTATGCCGGATACGCCGCAGCGAATTGCGACCGACACGTCACAGAAGCTGTCGATCCGGTTCGGTGAGACGATCAAATCGTATCTTGCTTCTCCGGAGCTGTCACTCTCGGATCTCCAGGCAATTCCGGCTGTATTTGCGGGATGGCTGCGGTATCTGATGGGCGTGGATGACAACGGCGATGCATTTGAGCTGAGCCCGGATCCGCTGCTTGCCACGGTCCGCCCGTATGTGCAGGATCTGAAACTCAGCGCACCGGCTGACCGTAAGGCGCTTTCCAAAACGCTGGCTCCGCTGCTCTCCGATGCTTCGATTTTCGGTGTGGATCTGATTTCTGCCGGACTTTCTGACCGTGTACTGGATGCTTTTGTCTCGATGCTTCATGGACCTGGCGCTGTGGCAGATACGCTTGCTGCTCTGACCGCTCAATTCTAAAGGGGAGGTATTTCCATATGAAACCTTTTATGGACGCTGACTTTCTGCTGCAGACCGATACGGCGAAAACACTGTACCACGAGGCGGCTGAAAAAATGCCCATTTTTGACTATCACAACCATCTGAATCCACAGGAGATTCTCGAAGACCGCCAGATGGAGAATCTGACACGCGTCTGGCTCGGCGGAGATCATTATAAATGGCGTGCCATGCGTGCGATGGGCTTTTCGGAGGATCTGATCACCGGAAACGCCGATGATTACGACAAATATCTGGCGTTTGCCGAGACGATTGAGAACGCGATCGGCAATCCTTTATACCACTGGACACATCTGGAGCTGCAGCGGTACTTCGGCATCACGACACCGCTCTCCCGCGCAACAGCGAAGGAGATCTGGGATGAGGCGAATGCAAAACTGCAGACGAAGGAGTTTACCGTGCGCAATCTGATTCTGAACCAGCATGTGTCGCATCTGTGCACCACCGACGATCCTGCAGATGATCTGCACTGCCATCTGGCATTACAGAAGGAAGACTTTGCCTGCCGCGTTCTGCCGTCCTTCCGCCCGGACCGCGCCGTTCATCTCGAGAAGCCTGATTTCCCGGAATATGTGGAAAAGCTTGCCGCTGCCGCCAGCAGGACGATTGCATCCGCGGAGGATATGGTGCATGCCCTCTCCTGCCGCCTCGACTTCTTCCTCTCCGCCGGCTGCGTTGTCAGCGACCACAGCCTTGAGGGCTGCTTCTATGTGCCATCCACGGCTGCTGAGGCGAATGATGTATTTGAAAAGCGCATGAACGGCGGTGTTCTCACCGAAAAAGAGCTCGGCATGTACAAGGGTTTCCTTCTGACGAACCTCGGACGGCTGTATCATAAGCACAATATCGCCATGCAGCTTCATATCAAAGCACTCCGTAACAACTCGAAGCGGATGTTCCGTGCGCTCGGTGCCGATACCGGCTTTGACAGCATGAACGATTTCGCCTTTGCCCCGATGCTCGGTGCTTTCTTAAACGATATGGACGAGGATGACGCACTGCCGAAAACCGTGCTCTACTCCCTGAACCCGGGCGACAACCCGATGCTTGCAAGCATGGCCGGAAACTTTGCTGCGCCTGGCATCCGCTCAAAAGTGCAGTTCGGTACCGCATGGTGGTTCAACGATCACAAATACGGCATGGAATCCCAGCTTGCGACGCTTTCCAGCATCGGCATGCTCTCCACCTTCATTGGCATGCTGACCGACTCCCGCAGCTTCCTCTCCTTCCCGCGCCACGAATATTTCCGCCGGATTCTCTGCAATCAAATCGGAAACTGGGTGGAAAACGGGGAGTACCCGGCGAACCTGGATTTTCTGAAAGAGATGGTGGAAAATATCAGCTACAACAATGCTGTTTCGTATTTCCTGTGATTTTCGCATGCCTTATTGACAATTATTCCCACATACCGTACAATAAAAGGGATTACTGATCAACGAAAGGATTACAGAAACATGGACGACTCAGGCAGTATGCCTCGACGATGCTTTATTTTCATCATTTGATAAACGGAGACATAATCTATCTTTGATTCCGCCAGATTCAAGATAGGTTATGTCTTTTTGTACATTTTTTGCATCGTGTCCCGGTTTCCTAAGAAAGGAAAAACAAATGAACAGCGACATTGTGTCACTCATCATCATTCTTATCTGCGTCATGCTCTCAGCCTACTTTTCGGCGACGGAGACTTCTTTCACCTCGCTGAACCGCATCCGCATGAAAAATATGGCAGAAAAAGGCGACAAGCGGGCGGAACTGGTGTTAAAGTTGCTGGAGAACTTTGACAAGCTGCTCTCCACGATTCTCGTCGGCAACAACATCGTCAACATCGGACTCAGCTCCCTTGCCACGGTGCTTTTTATCAAGCTTCTCGGCGGCGACTCCGGTGCGACGGTTTCCACGATCGTAACCACTATCGTGGTCCTGATCTTCGGCGAAGTTTCCCCGAAAAGCATTGCAAAAGAATCCCCGGAGACGATCGCCAAATTTTCCGCACCGTTTCTCCACATTCTGATGATCGTGCTGACCCCGGTGACGTTTCTCTTTTCCCAGTGGAAGAAGCTGCTCTCCCGCATCTTCAAATCCTCGGAAAACCACGGCATCACCGATGAGGAACTGATGACCATCGTCGAGGAGGCGACCCAGGAGGGCGACATCGACGACCAGGAAGGCGATCTGATTCAGAATGCAATCGGCTTCATGGAGATGGAGGCCGCAGAGATTTTTACTCCGCGTGTCAACGTCATCGGCATTCCGCTCGATGCGACGAAATCCGAGATCGCTAAGACTTTCTCCGACACCGGATTTTCCCGGCTGCCGGTGTATGATGATGATATCGACCACATTGTGGGAATTGTGTATCAGAAGGATTTCCACAACCACATTTACCACACCAACAAACCGCTAAGCAGCATCATCCGCCCGGCGCTCTTTGTAACCGAGAATACGAAGGTCGGCCCGCTGCTGAAAAAAATGCAGGCGAAGAAATCGCATATTGCCATTATCATTGATGAATTCGGCGGCACCGACGGTATCATCACCATGGAAGATATCCTCGAAGAGCTCGTCGGCGAAATCTGGGATGAGCATGATGCGGTTGTACAGGAAATCCAGAAAGTTTCCGAAAACGAATACCTCGTGACCGGAACGGCAAGCATCGACAAGGTGTATGAAGAGCTCGATATTGACAAAGAATTTGACGTCTTTACGGTCAGCGGATGGATCATGGGGATCCTCGAGCGCGTGCCAAAGGAAGGCGATCATTTCGTCTCGGATGGCCTCGACGTAACCGTACTGAAAATGGCAGACCGGAGAGTCGACAAGGTACGGATCGTGCGGCTGCCGAAGGATGAAAATGAACAGTAAGTAATTGATACGATTTACACGCAAAAAACGGATCGAACATCTGATTTTAAAGTCAGATACTCGATCCATTTTTTTGTATCCTCTATTCTTCTTTCAGACCGTCCGCAAGTCCATACACATCATTTTCCCGTCCTTTGCAGCCTTCCCATACAATCGGTTCTGCAAAGGTAAGTTTCAGAATGGTATCAATGCTGTCGCGCTCCGGAATCGGGACGGAGATCGAAAAGGTTCCGTTTTCTTCCGTCAGTTCTGCTTTTCCGCCGGAAATCACTTCCCATTTTTCCATTGTATTCCCCGGAATTTCAAACGTGATCTGATCTTTTTCCCATTCCAGAATATGCACATAAACAATATTGTCGCGGTACGTCGTTCCGCCCCAGCGGTCCGCAATCACAGGGCCGCCGCGCAGGCCGTACAGCGTTTCGCCGTATTTCGAAAGCCATTCTCCGGCCTGGCGCAGGCGTTCTACCTGCTCCTCATCCATTTTTCCCGTTCCGTCCGGGCCGATATTCAGCAGATAATTGCCGTCCCGCACGGCGATTGAAACCAGATTCTGAATCAGCTGGCGCAGCGGCAGCACTGGTCTGCCCGGAATATAGCCCCAGGAATCCGCAATACAGTCGTTGCTGTCCCACGGCTTGTCCGTCCGCATCCCGTCGATTCTGCGTTCCCGCACATGGAAATCGCCTTCCCAGCCGCCGCGGTTATTGATCATAATATCCGGCTGCAGCTGTCGAATTTCATTTATCAGTTTCTCCGACTCCCAGAAATAATTGACCCTCATATATTCACTGGTCTGCCAGTCATCTTTCCTGTACCAGCCTCTTTCTCCATTCCAGTCCATTCCTCCAAGTGCAAGCCACTCACCGTCGAACCAGAGCAGATCAATCTTTCCATAATTACTCATCAGCTCCATCAGCTGATCATGGCACTGTTTTTTCAGTGCCTCTGCACTCTCCCAGTAAAGATCCGGCATGAAATATCCTGGAAAGCGCCAGTCGAGAGGAGAATAATAAAAGCCAACTTTCATTCCTTCTTTCCGGCACGCCTCCACATATTCTTTAACAAAATCCCGATGTGCAGCTCCTTTCATTGCGGTAAAATCACTGCATTTCGAATCGAACAGGCAAAAGCCATCGTGGTGGCGTGTTGTCAGCACCATGTACTTCATCCCCGCTGCCTTTGCATTTTTGGCCCACTGTTCCGCATCAAAATTTTCTGCAAGAAAGTCATCCTTCAGTGTCTCATACTTCCGCACATCCAGATGCTCATTCATCAGCACCCATTCCCCTTTTCCGAGCATCGAATATACTCCCCAGTGAATAAACATGCCAAACTTTGCATCCCGGAACCATTTCATCTGTTCTTCCGACAGTTTTTCTACCTTTTCCGGTCTGTAATTTTTTCTTGCCGCCGGAAAGGATTTCATTTCTTCTATTGTTTTCATTTTTTCTCCAAACTCCGCATCTTTTCCCAGTAGTCATGATACAGTTCTTGATTTACCTTTTCCAATATAGCAATTAATTCTGAATCTGTCATCTCATTCCAGATCATCAGGTGAACGATACGAATGGGCTGAGAAAGAAGCATTTCTCTTACATTTTTCTCTTCTTTCAGACGCTGCGCGAAGATTCCTCCTGCTTTTTCTGTAATTTTACGATACAGCTCTTCAAAAATCTGTTCCCCAGCCTTCGTTTCCAGCAGACGCTCCGTTTTATCCCATCCCTGGATCTGTTTTGGTACTGGAAAAACCGGTGTTACTTCGATCTTCTGTGCTGCACGGATATCCTGTACTGAAAATCCAAGCTCAAGTCCATACATTCCCTGCGGTACCGTCCGCTCATCAACGCGTTCATCGTAGAGTTCAAACAGTTCACGTGAAATAGAAAATACAAACTCTTTTTCTTCTCCCGCCTCCAGTATGATTTTCTGAAAATCGCGAAGTTCCCTGGCTGGCCTTGCTTTCCATGCTCTTGGATTTTTCACATAGAGCTGAACGACCTGAGCCCCTTTTCTGTTGCCCGTATTTTTAATTTTTCCACGCAGAACTGTTTTCTCACAATCTGTGATTTTCTCCTGCTCCACGCTGCACTCCGTAATTTCAAATGTTGTATACGAAAGTCCGAATCCAAACGGAAACTGCACCGGAATTTTTTTCGTCTCGTATCCTCGGTAGCCCATAAACATACCCTCGCGGTACGTCACCTGCTCCGTCTGCTCTGCAAAATTTTCATCCGAGATAATCTGTTCCCGGAACGCCGGAACTGACACAGGCATATGTCCGGACGGATTCACCTCTCCGCTTATCACTTTCACAATCGCTCTTCCAATCCCCTGACCGCCGTAGAAGCATTCCAGAATTGCCTTTACTTCGTCGGCCCACGGCATGGCAACGGCTCCGCCGTTCATCACAACCGCAATTACATTCGAATTAACTGCAGCAATTTCTTTTAAAAGAGCCACCTGGTATTCCGGCAGTTCATACTGCACACGGTCATTTCCTTCTCCTTCAAAACCAAAATCCATAGCAAGGAAAAACAGAACCGCATCTGCATCCGCTGCTGTTTTCACCGCCTCATCCCGGAGTTTTTGCTGCTCCGCTTCACTTCCCGCATTGTTCCTGCGATATCCCATCGCAAACGGTGTATTATCTGCTCCGTTCCATTTTTCTGCACATTCCCAGGCGTCTTCTTTTCCTGCTCCTTCTACTTTTCCGGAGCCCTCCGCCTGAAACAGAGGTTCTCTCGCATATTCTCCAATAACCGCCAGCTTTCTGCCCTGCTGCAGCGGCAGAATATCCTCTTTATTTTTCAGCAGAACAATGGCTTCTTCTGCTGCTGCGCAGACTTTTTCATGATTTTCTTTTAAAATCAGCTCTCGTTCTTCCTCTGTCTTTTTCGTTTTCGGAATCTTCCACTTTCTCGCATTTCGTATGATGCATTCTGCCCGCTCACGGATCACGTGTTCGTCCAGTCTGCCCTGTTTCCACTGCTCCACCATATAAGCAGTGCTTTTTCCATCCGTTCCCGGCATTTCAAGATCCAGTCCTGCCTCTGCCGATTTCACCCGATCGTCCAGTCCGAACCAGTCCGTCATGACCAGTCCGTCAAATCCCCATTCTTTTCGAAGAATATCGAACAGCCAGCGGTTTTCTGCACAGTATGTTCCATTGATCTTCGAAAGGCTCGTCATGACCGCTGCCGGTTTTCCCTCACGGATTGCAATTTCAAATGTTTTTAAATACAGATCCCGCAGGACATCTTCCTCACAGATTACATTCAGATATTCCCGTTCGGTCTCCTGATTATTTGCAGCAAAGTGCTTGATACATGCGCCGACCTGCTGTGACTGTACGCCGCGGATATAGGCACCTCCCAGTCTTCCTGCAAGAAGCGGATCCTCGGAAAGATATTCCACATTTCTTCCGCAGAGGGGATTCCGTTCCAAATTAACCGCCGGTCCCAGCACCAGATCCACTCCGTACGCAGCCGCCTCTGATCCAATGATTGTTCCTACCTGCTCTGCTACATCCGGGTTCCAGGATGCCGCTACTGCTACTCCCGCCGGCAGACAGGTCGCCGGTTCACTTCGATTAATGCCAAGAGAATCCTTATCCTTTTTCTGATAGCGAAGCCCCATCGGTCCATCGCTCATTTCCAGGGATGGAATATCGTATTCCGGCAGTGCTTTTGTATTCATAAACTGATCGCCGCAGAGAAGCGAAATCAGTTTTTCTGTTTCCATCTCTTTTATTTTCATTTGCTTTCCCCCAATTTTTTCTCAGCCTTTTACAGCTCCAATAGAAATTCCTTTTACAAAATATTTCTGTACGAATGGGAATACGATTAGAATCGGAAGCAGTCCGACGATGGCGATTGCCATACGCACGGTCTCCTGTGGGATTCCCCCTCCTACGCTGGCCAGGTTGATATTACTGTTCGCATTTTTGGAAAGAAATTCGATGTTTTTAATCATATTATTCAAAAGCTGCTGAATGCTGAATTTGTTAGTATCTGTAATATAGTATAATCCATTCGTCCAGTCATTCCAATAACCAAGTCCGGCAAATAATCCGACCGTTGCAATGATCGGTTTACACATAGGAAGAACTACTTTGCGGAATACCTGAAACTCTGTTGCACCATCAATTTTGGCAGCCTCACTTAATGCCGCCGGTACATTTGACTGAATATACGTTCTTGTCAGAATCACATTAAAAGCACTCATCAGCAGACCCGGTATAATTAATGCCGGAATCGTATTTTTCATGTGCAGGTAGCGGGTATACATAATATAGGTCGGTACCAGTCCACCATTAAACAGCATCGTGAAAAACAGATAAAATGCAAGAAATGTTTTTCCAGGAAATTTCTCATGTGCCAGTACATACGCATACAAAAGTGTCATCATCACGCCAATCGTTGTTCCAATCGCGGTTACCAGAATGGTGATTCCATATGCATGGAAAACCTGTGCCCTCTCGTTCCAAATGTACCTGTATGCTTCCAGACTCAGTTCTTTTGGGAAGAAAGAATATCCATGCAGCACAATCTCATTGTTGCTTGTAAACGATGCAACCACCAGAAGCACCAGCGGAATCACCATAATCAGTGAAATCAGTGCCAGAACTACCGTGATCATTCTCTGATAACGCCGTTCCTGTTTTCCTACCATAATTTTGTCCTCTTTTCTGTCAGAACAGTGCATTCTCACTGCTGTAACGTTTTGTAAGCCAGTTTGCAATCATGACAAGTGCAAATCCCATCAGCGACTGATATACACAGGCTGCCGATGACATACTGATGTCACCCAGCTCAATCAGTCCTCGATATACGTAAGTATCAATCGTGTTGGTTGCATTGATCAGCGCTCCCGAGTTCATTGGTACCTGATAAAACAGACCAAAATCAGAATAGAAAATTCTTCCGATGGACAGCAGTGTCATTGTGACTACTGTAGATTTCAGCAGCGGAAGGGTAATACATTTGATTTTATGCCATCTTGTTGCTCCGTCAATCTCAGCTGCCTCATACATTTCCTGGTCAATTCCAAGAATCGCTGCCAGATAAATAATGGATGAATATCCGGCTCCCTTCCAGCAGTTTACAAAAATCAGGATGAATGGCCAGTATTTTGACTCGGTGTAAAATGAGATATTTTCTTTTCCAAGAGAAGTCAGCAGTCCATTAACAAAGCCAGTACGTCCGCTTAAGAACGCATATACCAGATAGCTGACAATGATAATCGAAATCAAAGATGGAATCAGAACAGCAGACTGAAAAATTTTCACTTTTGTCTTGCTTCTTAATTCACTCAGTAAAATTGCAATCAGAATAGATACCGTCGTATTAACGACAATAAATGCAAAATTGTATAATAATGTGTTTCTTGTAATCAGTGCTGCATCCGGTGTTTTAAATAGATATTCAAAGTTGGAAAGCCCCGCCCAGTCACTGTGCAAAATTCCTTTTGCAAAATTCAAATGTTTAAAAGCAATGATGATACCGGTCATCGGCACATAGTTATTAATTAAAAGATATAAAAATCCCGGCGCTACCATTATATATAATGGAAATGCTCTTTTTATATTTTTCCATGTTTTCTTTTTTCCCATAGGAATCCCTCTTTTTCTGTCTCAAAAGCCAGGGCCGGCCGATTCTCATCGTCCGACCCTGTCTGCCTTGTTTATTTATTTGCAAGCCATTCGTCTACCTGTTTCTGCATATCTTCGATAATATTGTCGATACCTGCTGATTTCAGTTCTTCATTGAACTGCGGCAGTGTCGTACTTGGATCTGCATCGCCGTTTTCGATGATTGCTTTATATTTATCTGTTACGTTTGTAATTGCTGTAATTTCATTTTTTACATTTGTCGTGTCATAAATGAATCCATACAGCGGAGATTCCTGTGCAGTATCATTGTATTCCGTAAATTTCTCGTATACATTTTCCGGATCAGTTTCCCATGCATAGCCAACAGAACCATTACCACAGAGCCACAGCTCGTTGCCCCAGCCTACCGAATCAGAAGTTACTCCATCTGGATAAGATGCAATTCCATCCGATACAACATAATCTTTGCCTTCAATTCCATATCGGAACAGATTCTGGAAGTCGGAGTCTGAGTACAGCAGATTCAGGACTGCAAGAGCTTTTTTCGGGTTCTCGCACTGTGCCGGAATTGCCCACTGGCAGAAGTTAACAGAGGAAGTACTGATAGTGCTTCTTCCAATCGGAATCGAAACGATTTCTTTACCGGAGTTCATTGTTTCCTGTGTTGCAGTTCCCGGATGCTGGCTTCCATAATAGCTGAACGCTGTATTAGCACGGAACAGATCCTGACGGGTTGTTGTATTCGTTGTAGAATCTGGCATAAAATAGCCTTTCTGGTTCCAGTCATATGCTTTTTCAGCCATCTCTTTGTACTTTTCTGTGTCATACGTATTAATAACGGTGATTCCATCGGATGCATCATCATCGATATCAACGCCGACACCTGAAGTTACAACATCAAACTCTCCTTTTACATAGTTCGCGAAACATCCATTGTTCAGATCCGACGGAATCATCGGATAAAGTTCCGGATGTACTTCCTGGCATTTTTTCAGTACTTCCTCGATATCATCAAAGTTTTTGATATCTTCCGCTTTATATCCAAGCTCTTCCAGAATGTCTGCTCGGCACATAAATCCTGCCTGGGATGCAAGGTCACGATACGTCGGCAGTCCATACAGATTACCGTCGAAATAGCATGCTTCAATATAACGCTCCATTGCACTGTATGCATCCGGTGCATACGTCTCTATCAGATCATTGATTGGATAGAGCTGTCCTCTCTGTCCATCTTCACGAATATTGGACATCAGAAATACCATATCCAGTTTTTCACCGCTCGAAAGCATCAGGTTCGTCTGGTCGTTATAAGCACCCCATTCAATAATCTGAAGTTTTACTTTTGCATCTACCTTTTCTCCGATGATCTCATTCATTGCATCCTCTACGGCCTGCATATCTGCCGGTGATGCATTAGATCCTGGCCATACCATCAGAAGTTCTTCTGTTTTTCCATCCTTCAGATCGGATGTACTATCTCCTGCTTCACTTTGGTTCGATGCTGTTGTCTGCGCAGAATCTGCCTTTGTGCTGTCCGAACTCTTGCTGTCCCCACATCCTGCAAGAAGTGATGCGGTCATTGCCGCCATCAAAACTGCTGCTGCCATTTTCTTTCTCATTTGTGTTACCTCCCGTGTTTTTTGATGGTTTTATCTTACCGCACTTCCACTTCTCTCTCAATTTCAATCCCGACCCGTTTTATAACAAAAACGACTTATCCTTTTGCTTTTGCCGCACGATATTCCAATGGTGTACGTTCGGTCTGTTTTTTAAATATTTTAGAAAAATAGGCCGGCGAATCATAGCCTGTACGAATACTGATTTCAGAAATCGACAGCGTCGTCTCCCGCAGCATTTTCTTTGCCATCAAAATTCGATAATGCTGTACATACTCCATCAGTGTATATCCTGTCTGTTTCTTAAACTCCCGGTTGATATGATCCTGGTTCAGATGCACCAATTCTTCAATCTTCTTTCGTGTAATCACTTCACTGTAATGGCTTTCCAGATACTTTTTAATCGTATTGACCGCATCTGCTATCTCCGGATCTGCTTCCGGTTTGTTTTTTGTTTTATACTCCTCCAGCTTTTCCACTGCTGAAGCAATTGTTTCTTCCAGTTCATCAAATGCAATCGGTTTCAGTAAATACCGGTAAACCCCAAGGGAAATTGCACTTCTCGCATAATTAAAATCCGGGTACCCAGTCAGAATAATATTGATAATTTCAGGATACATATCCTGAATCCATTGAATCAGACTCAGACCATTCTCTTTTGGCATTTCAATATCGCAGATCACAAGATCAATTTTGGAACTACTGATAATGTCCCGTGCAAGATCCGTATTGTAGGCCGTAAAAACCTTTTGAATTCCCTTCTTTTTCCAGTCAATTGCCTTCTCCATAATATGCAGCATGGCAATTTCATCATCTACCAGCAGCAGATTCATTTTTGCTCCCTTCTTTCTACTGTTTTTCTATTCTCGGCAGTAAAATGCGAATTTCACTATATCCCGGCTGACTTGTAATTTTTAATTCATACGCCTCCCCATAAAATTCACGGATACGCTCCTTCACATTCTGTATTCCGATATGTTCTCCTTCTTCTTCAATTGACTCATTCCGATTAATTTTATCAAGAATTTCTTTCTTAAATCCTAAACCATTATCTTCGATCAGAATCAGCAGATCATGCTCGCCTTCTCTTTTTACTGTCAGCTCGATTTCCAGATGCGGAACCAGCATAATATTATGTTTTACACTGTTTCCAACAAAAGTCTGAATCACCAGTGGAAGAATCATTTCATCCTCCATTTCCGGTTCTACGTTTACCTGAATTTCCAGCATATCTTTATAACGGCAGTGCTGAATTTCAATATAGCTTGTCAGACATCGAAGTTCTTCTTTCAATGGTACAAAGGTTCCTTTCTGCCCCATCAGATAACGGAAATATGCAGCTGATACCCGGCAGAGTTTCTGAATTTCTTCAAAATCCTGAATCTGTGCCATTCCATGAATCAGATTTAAAATATTGGTATAAAAATGCGGCTGAATCTGCACCTGCAGGAAACGGCTTCGCGCCCTCTGCCGCTCCAGCTCTTTTTCATAAACATCAATTCTTAAAATCTGAATCTGATCTGCCATATGATTAAAGGTCTGATAGAGCTGTCCGATCTGAGATACATTTTCCCGCTCCGGCAGACGTACGTCCAAATCCCCGGTACTGTACTGCTCCATGGCTCTTCGAAGCTGTTCTAATGGCGCAAAAACTGTTTTTCCCTGCAGACCAATTGCCATCAGAATGCTGGCAATTGCAAGCATCATGACTCCCATTAGCAGAAGCGTTCCGAACGTTCCTCCCGGGTCCAGCATTCCTTCATCCATACTGACATAAATCTGTGCATTTGTATATTTCAGTGGATAAACACAAGTTGTACTAATTCCGCTTTTTCTTGTCCCCTGGTGTATTTTTACTTCTCCTGTCTCATTATCCCGCACTTCTACGCAAAGATCTTTTCGTTCTCCGACAAAACCAGATACAATTCTTTCCAAAGAAAATGCAGCTCCAATGTATCCATTTTCAGCCGAATAAATACGCGCCAGGTACTGATGTCCATCAAATTCCATAAAAATCCAGTTTTTCTCTGGTTCCTGATATTGGTTCGCGATATAAGAAATGATTTTCTCTTTAAACGCTCTCTGATAGGCATAAGTTGTCCCTTCCTCTGTGCTTACAAAATAAATATTTCGTTCCGGCACATAGACAAACAGCATCATTTCCCTTCCATACCGTTCTCCCATTTCGATCATGATTTTCTGCTGCTGTACTTTAGCAGTTTCCACCGTTAGCGGATCTTTCGAAATACACAGCTGCTGATAATATGGTGTTGAATCCGTTCCGCTCATCAGCAGAAGCGCTTTTGAAGTTGATGCAAATTTATCCTCCCAGAACTGACCGTAGCTCTCTATCGTATTAGAAAATAGCCTCTCCGTCTTTCTTCTGTCTCTCTGAATCAGAAAAATACTTACAAGCTCAATAATGAGGACAGCTAAAATCATAACTGTCCCCATGATCCAGAGTGACTTGTAAATAACTGACTTGTCCTCTGTTTTTTTCATTTTCTTTTCCTCATGCAATCTTCTTTAACAAATCACCAGTTCACCATCAAACGCCTGCAGCGTGCAGGTATCTTCCATCTTTTTCTCCTGCAGCACCCCATATCCATTCTCTGGAAGCTCTATTTTCTGCTCCTTTCCCGTCAGATTCACATAAAAATACTGGTTTTTCGCTATTTTTCTTCCAATTACTCCCTGCGGTGTAACCACGGACTGCATACTTTTTTCCCTGCAGCATTCATCAAGAACCTCGCCTAAAAGTTCCGGCTCTGTTTCACAAAACAAATAATACGCCGCTCCTTTTCCATACCGATTTCTGGTTATAGCTGGAATCTGATGTGTCTCCTCACGCTGCAGGACTTCTGCATCTGTTGCTTTGATCTGCTCATAATAATCCACATCAATCCATTTTTCTCTCACTTTCAGAAGTTCTCTTCCGTTTGCCGGATTTCTGCGAAGCTTCTGCTCTTCTTTTTCAGAAACTTCCATACCTGCGGTCCTCTGATATCCAACAATTTCTATTCCAAATACATCAGTCAGGTTTCCTGGTCTCGACGTGTCAAATACCTGACCGGTTTCTTTTACCCATGCAGAATACCCTGTCATAATTGCCGTACCGCCATTTTTTACAAATTCCCGCACCGTGTTTTCCTGCTCGTGATCCATTACAATTTCACCCGGAATAATCAGAATCTGATATTGTTCTGTCATTTGATGCAAATCTACAACATTATAATTCAGGTTTCTCTCTTCCAGAATCCGATGCGCGATGGCAAGGTTGTTGCTGTATGGCATTCGATACTGCATTTTTGCATACGCAGCCATAAGCTCACTGTCATAACTGTAAGAAACAGCAATCTCTGGCTGCGGCAGATATGGAAATCCGTATTTTTCCAGCTTCCGAAAATCCGATGCAATCCACTGGTATTCCCGATAATTTTCATTCGGTCTTCCATCATGATTCAGCATACCGGTCAGATATTGTTCTTCGCCATTCAGCATGCTTCGCCAGGTCCATCCCAGCATCATCTGCATCCGATGCAGCAGACACCAGAACGCATACATTCTGTTCATCCCCATTGCCGCATGATGAATCCCGAAACCACCTGTCACAAATTCAATGCACCACATTGGTTTTCCAGTTTCAGAAATCCGTTTCATGTACCAGGAACCCGTTTTCCAGAATCCCATACTCTCCCTGTTTCCATAGCCAGGATAAAAACCGATGCCAGGATAGTCAACAAATCCAGATGCTGCCTTCAAATAATCAAATCCAAGCGTCTCATATTCTGCAAAGTGGTTCGATGTATGAGCCTTTCCCGGCGCATTTTGTTCTACCGTTTCTGCCAGTTCTGTAATAAAATCTGCGATACCATCGGAAAAGAAGCGCCGCATATCCAGCCATGCCTCCGGTGCCCCGATTTCGTATTCATTTACCTGCATTGCAACGTCTTCGAAAGATGAAAGCTTTCGGCTCCAGCGCTGGGTTGCCCAGGCATGATTTAGTGCTTTTATTGTTTTATATTTCTTTTCCAGCCATTTCTGAAATCTCTTCTTCGACGCTTCAGAATAGGATGGATAGCCTGCTCCCAGCTCATTGCACAGTCCAAACGCAAACAGCGCCGGATGATTTTTATAACGGGAAACGATTTTTTCAGCAAACCGCAGTGCATACTTCTGATACTCTGGATCAGAAACATCGTCCATATATCGGCGCAGCGGTGCCTGTGGAGCTCCATTTTTTCCTCCTACATTGCATCCCGGGCAAAGTTTATGAACCCAGATCGGTGCCGGATGCATCGACACATCCAGTATTACATTCAATTTGTATTTTACGCATAACTCCATAACCTGATCAAACCATTCGAAGGTATAAACGCCATCCTCCGGCTCATAGCTGTCCCAGCACAGATGTCCCAGCCGTACTGTATCAAATCCAGCCTCTTTCATCAATTGAAAATCCTTTTCCCACCGCTCCTTCGGCCAATCATGCGGATGATAATTTGTCCCGATATATAAACTCATTTTATTCACTCCGTTTCTGTTTTTTCTTACCTCCATTTTGCAGCAAAATCATTAAAATTCCTATGACAATTACGACGTAAAATATAATTTTATCGAGTTTTTCCTGTTTTTCCATTTTTTCTTAGTCAATTATATTCTAAAGTTGTCTATTTTTCCACTCTTTCTCTGCTTTTTCTTTTTCGAATGCCCAACATCTTACTATGCTGGACAAATCTATTATAAAAGCAGAATTATCTTTATGAGGATTTGTTTTCCGCTAAAATAGGATAACAGCAAAAAAATCCACAGAGCCCTTATCCCCCTGTGGATTTTTCTATTTCTATTCTATTTTCTTCTCCACCCGGTACTTCTTCGGCGATATTCCATAGCGCTCTTTGAAAATCCGATGGAAATAACTCATGTTCTCATACCCGACCCGCTCGCCGATGTCTGCCACGGAAAGTCCCGTCGTTTCCAACAGATACGCGGCCTGGGTCAGGCGTTTGTTCTGAACGAGTTCGGTGTAGTTTTTCCCGGTCAGGCGGCGGATCATGCGGCTTAAGGTGTAAAAATCGTAGTGCAGTTCTTCCGCCAGTTCCGAAAGGCTGCCCTCCCGGTAATGTTCCTCGATATAGCGGTATACGCCGAGCAGCATCTCCTGTTCAAAATACTGCTCTCCCACCTGCACGCGTTCGGTGTAGTTCATGAGTTGCAGAAATAAAAGGCCCATCGTAATCTGATTGATGCTCCGCTTATTGCTCTGGTGATGTAAGAGCGTCCAGACGAGATTTTCGATCAGATTCTGCACCGGAAGGACATCCGCGATTCTGTAATGCAGATAACAGAGCGGTACCTCCCCGCTTTTCAGACAGCCGACGATAAAATCCTTTAACTGATTCTCCTCTGCCCCGATCATTCGCAGCGTCTGGTCAAAAAACTCCGGCAGAATCAGAAAGTTGACCGCGATATCGCCACGCCCTGCCGGTTCAATTTCCTGCACTGCATTCTGATTCAGAATCAGCAGCTCACCCGTTTTCAGCTCGATCCGGTCCCCGTTGATGGTGTGCACGGTGCTTCCCTGGCACATGTAGATCATCTCGACATAATTGTGGCTGTGCGCCGGAAAACGAATAAACCGCGTGTGCGGCCGAATATCAATCAATTTTCCCCGCTCCAGCAGCTTTCCCGCATCCATCACAAACTTCTGCCCGCTCGAATACCGCTCCTTTTCCACTTCCGTCTTGCCGTCCAGAATTGCCTGTTCCTCCTCCGTAATCCGGGACAGGTCTGCTATAATTTCCTGTTTCACGATTATTCCTCACATTTTTCACGTTTTTTCTGCTTTCTATTATATTCCATTCTGGTGCAAATAAGCAATGTACTTTTTCTTCTCACTTTCTGATAAATATTCCTTTCCTACGCATCAAAACAGCAAGTGCTGCACTGCCAAGTGAAACATAACGAAGATTCTCTCTTTACAATTTCACTTTCTTAAAGTATACTTTAAGAAGTTATTCTACTATTCAAACTCTATCGTTCAAGGAGGTTTTTCCATGGAACAGCAGACCTACACCATTCGTGAAATGTCCGAGCGTTTTGGACTTCCGGCCTCTACGCTTCGTTATTATGAGGAGATCGGACTTTTGACGGATGTCATTCATACCGAAAGTAAGAAACGAATTTACACCCAGCAGCACATTGACTGCATGACCGCAATTCTCTGCTTCAAACGCACCGGGCTTCCGATTGCGGGGATTCAGGAGTTTTTCCGGCTTGAGAACGATATCCCGGGAAATATTGACCAGATGGTTGCCATTCTCAAGGAACATGAGCAGAATACACGCGAGAAAATCGAGCGCATGGAATCTGATCTCGAACATATTCAGCAGAAAGTACGGTATTACAGCGCGGTTCGCGATGCGATTAAAAATGGGGATGAAATGCCGTCGTGGGATTCCTGCGGCTGTGAGGAGAAGGCGCAGTAGATATCTCTCCAGGCTTTTCCGCCGCAGACACACACAAGTTTCAAAAGAGCAGGTAAGAAAAGGGACCAACATCCACTTTTCTTACCTGCTCTTCTTATTTTTTCTATCACCTTTTCCCTTCATACCCGGAATTTTTTCTGCATTTCCCGCATAAAATCTTTTCCGCGGAAAAAAAACAGCCCGATCAGATACAGCACACTAAGGCCCACGCAGATCACGGACGGCCAGGTAATGCGGACAGTTCCCGTCAGCCACAAAATCGCCGGAACGATTCCTGCTGCTCCGGACTGCATCAGATAAAAAAGATATTCACTGACCTCCATTTTGTACGCTCTTGCCAGAATCTGCATCGTCGCGCCATTCAGAAGAACGGCGAGCGGAATTGCGAAATCGACAGACCAGCCGATCCAGCCCGTCGCATAATCCCACAGAATCGCACCGATCATAATAAAGATCAATTGCCACATACTGTTTTTGAGTGGATTTTTCCGTTTCTGATATCCCACCCGGATCAGAAGCCAGGCGCAGAACACACCCGCTGTCGCATAACCTGCCCACCACATCTGCGGCGTTGCAAGGAAATTCATCATCCAGCAGAGTACGACAGCCGCGATGCAGGTGAAAGAAAAAATTTTCAATCCCAGTTTGGCCGTCCCGTGCGGCTGTTCTTTCTGTCCCGGAAAATCATTTTCCTCCTGTTCACAGGCGATGCCCTCTTTCTGCAGCAGATGCATCAGGTTCCGTTCAATATTGGAATCAGCGATTTTAGATGTGATTCCAAGCACCATGCTGTCACCGTAAGAACAGGAACACATCTGTACTTTGTCGGTGCTGGTGAAAAATCCGAACCGCTCAATATATGTTTCATACTCCGGCGGCATCTGAATCCGGCCGATATTAGAATAGACGGTCGTAATGCTTCGTCCGCCGAGCGTCGTGCCCGCCATCAGCGCCAGATTTTTGATTTCCAGCGGCACGGCGCGCAGCACCGGATTCCGCTCAATCCGCACCAGATCGTTCATACGTGTGGAAATCTCCTGCTTCAGCGCCTCTTTCTGCATCGCGGCTCCCGTGATCTGCAGGGCATCCTCAAACGATGCCTCCGGCCCAAGATCACAGGCAATCTCGATCCAGCTCCAGAAATTCGTCATCGATGCGGATGGGAAAAAGTTGTGGAGATTGGCTGGAACCATCAGAGAAACCGGCTTTTTCAGCCTGCTTTTCGGGATTTCTTCATATACCGCATATACCAGCGCCGCCGCAAGGTACGCCGTCACCGACACGCCATGTGCTTTTGCGCACTTATGAACTGCTTCCGCGGAAAGCAGAATCTCAGTAATTTCCATCTCCTCCTGCTCCAGATATTCGCCTTTGATCTGGTATGCCGGGCGGCTTTTTTCTTTTTCATTTTTCTTTCCGGTGTAATACTGGGAAAAGCTGTCCTCCTCGAAATCCGTTTCCGTCAGCATATCTTCTCTGACCTTGGAAAATGTTTCCTCTGGATGGCGCAGGATCAGGTAATTGCTTACCAGTTCTTTCAAAAACAGCATCGCACCGGTGCCGTCTGTCAGGGCATGGAATACTTCGAAATTGATTCGGGTTTTATAGTAAGAAACCTGGAAAAGAAGCGTTTTGTGGTCGGGTACGTAAATCTCACTGCACGGCGGACGCTTTTCCTCTTCTACTTTTGCTGGCAGATCGCGCTGCTCCAGATAAAACCAGAAAAGACCTTTCCGCAGTACCATGGAAAACACCGGGTAGTGCTCCATTGTCTGCTCCAGCGCTTTCTGCAGCAGATCCGCCTGGATGTCCTCTTTCAGCTGGCAGTAAAACCGGAAGACTCTCGTATCCTTTTTTCCGGTGGCCGCCGGAAATGCCTGTGCCGCGTTGTCCAGCTTTCTCCAGCGCGAAGAATGTTCTTTCTTCATTTTCTATGCCTCCTTACGCCTTCCCGTGTGTCAATTGTTTCTTCACTGCTGCTATGTTTTCCAGTTCTTCGTCTGCATTTTTCTGCTGTTTTTCTTTCCTTAAAAATGCATTCATATACTGAAAACTTTCCTGCACATATAGGTGTTCAATGCCAAGCGCAAAATAGCCGTGCAATGCGCCCTTGATCCGATGATGTTCAACCAGATTGCCAGCCCTTTTCAGCTTTTTCGCATAATCCTCGCCCTCATCGCGCAGCGGATCGTACTGCGCCGTCAGTACCAGCGTGTCCGGCAGTCCCTGCAGATTTTCTGCCAGCACCGGTGCAAAGTACGGATTTTTGCGGTCTTCTTCGGTCCGCTGATACAGAATTACATAATCTTCCATTTTGACACTGGTCAGAAGGTATCCGGTTCCATTGGTTTTCACGGATTTGTACGGTGATTTCTCTGTGTAACAGGAATTCACCGCCGGATAAATCAAAATCTGTTTCCCCGGCAGCAGTTCTTTTTTGTCCCTCGCCATCAGGCAGACCGCAGCCGCAAGATTTCCTCCTGCGCTGTCGCCCATGATCGTGACATTTTCCGGCGTTACCTCCGGCAGAATCTCCCCGCGCAGCATTGCCTGGGCGGCGGCGTAGCAGTCTTCTAAGCCTGTCGGGAAACGATGCTCCGGTGCAAGACGGTATTCTACCGATACAACAATCTGCCCCGTCGACTGCGCCATGCGTGCGCAGACACGGTCGTATGTCTCCACACTCTCGGTTGTCCAGCCGCCGCCATGGAAGAACAGAATCGCTTCTTTTGCACCATGCTCCTCCATTTTTTCATCCGGGAAGAACAGCCGAATCGGAACCTTGTAGTCCCCATTATATATTTCCATATCCAATTTTCGCAGAAAAATACGGATCGGATCCAGCTTCTTGATATCGGCAAGCCGACGGGCGGATTCTACTTCAATTCCGCCGTAGGACAATACATTTAAAATGGCTTTGACTGCTTTTTTCATTCACTCTCTCCTCTGTTGCTATTTTTCTGCTTCTGTTTTTCGTCTAGTTGCAATGTACTGCTTCAAAAATTCATACATCTGCTCATCGGTCGGTGGGCAGCCTTTCAGATTGTATTTAAACCCTGAAGTACAACTTCCCACACCAAGCGCCCCGCTCTTTCCCCGGTATCCCTGCCCGATGCAGATTTTTTCGTGGAGTTCCTGCAGCAGTCCTTCCTCCCTCAGCCGGTCGAGCGCCGGGATCAGATAGCCGTAGCAGGCACTGCAGGACTCAACTTCCTCTACGGCATCCTGCAGTTCCACGATCTTCCGTTTTTCCGGAATCACTCTTTTTTCACCAATTTCGCCAATTTGGCGGATTGAAAGCCGTGTGAGATCAGCGCTGCCCACGCCCAACTCTTCTGCCATTTTGACATACGGGACATCTTCTGGCTTATAATGCAGTTCCGCGCAGACATATGCATCAATCAACACCGGATCTAACCCAGCGAAAAGGCGATTCATAATAAACGGATTACCGCCATCCTCAAAGTCAAGGTCTCCGCAGATATTATCCACCAAAATAAAATCCTGATGAATCCCCAGCCCCAGATGCGCAATTGGCCGATGAAGTCCCATGGCATGAAAATGACGTTTTTCTTTATTCGGCAAGAGACCTTTCATGTTTTTCAGTGCGCAGGTAATTTTAGTCTGGCAATGGCCTTTCATGACTGGGACATTGATCATAAAATCCACCTTTTTCGCACATTCGCAAATCTGAAGTTCCATATCACCACACTGCACCGGCATGCTTTTTTCCTTCTGCGCATCGATAAGCGGAACGCCATACTGTTCCGAAAGCATACGGTATCCACAGACCTCAAACGATTCCTCCGTCTTATCTCCCACCCAGGAGCCTTCCATGATTTGAAGGTTAGTAAATCCGTTTTCCTGAAGATATTCGATGATCCCCGCAACCACCTCCGGATGTGTCGTCCCTCCAAACTCCGCCGGGACAGGTGCTACCAGATTTGGCTTAATACCGATGAGACTGACCTTCGAAGGAATGAGCGTAGCTAAGGCACATTCGTTCAAAAGCTGTTTTGTCATTTCTTTATATTCCATTCCCTGTATCTGGATAATTTCGTTTTTATTCATTTAGTATTGCGGCCCCTTTATTCTGATTTGATTTTTTCTGACATTCGATATTCTTTAGTATATAATAGTTACTGCTTTCTTTCAACTCATCCAAAAACAAAATCATTTCCTGTGAACTGTAACCATTCCCGTCAGCTCCAGCTTCATAGAAAATTAAGCACTGTATGCTTGTAAGATTTCCAATCGCATTGTATAATAAATGGAAAACGGTACACAGAAAAAGTACCTCATCAGAAAGGAACTGTCATGAGTTTTGAAGATGATTTAAAGGATGTCGGCGACAGTATTGGAAAGCTTGTGGATAACGCTGTAAATTCTCAGGATTTTCAGGAATTAAACCAGAAGATTTCAGACACCATCAACCAGTTTGTCTACCCAAACCGGAAGGGACCATTCCGTGCAAATGGCACACAGGAGCCGTCCCGCGGCTATTCCGCAGATACTTCCTACAGCAGCCAGCATTCTTCCCATAATAATACAACGCAGCAGACCGGACCGCATCACTATTCCTACGGGCCGGGAGGCACGATGCCGGGTAAGAGCGCGAACCCGGTTCCCAAACCTTCCCATACCTGGCAGACCCCGCAGAATACGGAATGGAACAGCCGCATACAGGAACGTCGTGTACTGCGCGAGCGTTTTATGCCATCCACCGATCTTGCACTTGTCGGCGGATTTCAGACGGCCGCCGGCTGGGGTGTCACCGGACTGTTCGGCTGCTGCACAGCGCTTAGTCTGTATTCCTTATTTGCAGGTCCAGACAACAGCGCGCTGATTCCTTCTCTTATTTTTGCCGCATTTACCATCGGCGGCGGCATTCTTCTGAAAAAGGGAAGTAAAAACCGGCGTCTGGTCCGCCATTTCCGCCAGATCTGTACGCTGATCGGCACAAAGGAATATATTTCCACGAAAGAACTCTGCGACAGTATGCACTGTGAGAAAGGTGAGCTTCTGACCGATATTACGACCATGATTGATAAATCCATGCTGCGCCAGGGCCACCTCGACGAGAATGGTGCCTGTCTGATGGTGACAAATGACTGCTACGACCAGTACCGCGCAATGCTCGCCAGCCAGAGGGAACAGCAGATTGCTGAGCAGAAAGCACGTGAACAGCTGGAGGCCTCCGGTGTAACGCCGGAATACCAGCAGATGCTGGAAGAATGTGAATCGTATATTCAGAAGATCCATCAGTGCAACCTGGATCTGCCGGGTGAAGTCATCACAGCCAAGCTGAGCCGTCTCGAAACGGTTGTTACCCGGATTCTCGAGGAGGCAAAAAAGCGCCCAAAAGAAGCCGCCGCCCTGCGGAAATTTATGGATTACTATATGCCGACAACCTGGAAGCTGCTCGACGCTTACCGTTCCTTTGAGAACGAACCAATTCAAAGCGACAATATCCTCCGAACCAAGAAGGAAATCGAGGACACACTGGATACCATCAATGCCGCATTCGAAAAGCTGCTTGATGATCTGTTCCAGACAACGGCATGGGATATTTCTTCTGATATCTCTGTTCTGCAGACGATGCTGGCGCAGGAGGGACTGACAAATCAGGCAGGTCCGTCAAAGCAGGATATTGAGCCGCTTCACATGTAACTATTCAAAGCTATACAATTGAAATCAAATCACCGGTTACGTTTCCGTACCGAAGAAAAGGAGAATAGAAAACATGAATGATTTTGTAAAGGACACCACTGAAATTCCAAGCTTAAGTTTCGGCACTCCGGAGCCGGAACCGGAACTTCCGGTACAGCAGCCGGAAGAAAAGAAAGAGGTCATAGATGATTCTGTTCTGTCCGACGAACAGAAAGCCATGGTGGATGCCTTTGTTTCCCAGATTGATCTTGCCAATACAAACGGCATTCTGCAGTACGGTGCCGGTGCACAGAAGAAAATGGCAGACTTCTCCGAGAAAACGCTGGAGAACGTCAGAAGCAAAGATCTCGGGGAAATCGGCGATCTGCTCACCTCTGTTGTGACAGAGCTGAAAACGTTTGACGCAGAAGAAGAAAAGGGACCATTCTCTTTCTTTAAGAAAAGCACGAACAAAATCAATGCAATGAAAGCGAAGTATGACAAGGCAGAGGTGAATGTCAATAAAATCTGTGACGTGCTCGACGGCCACCAGCGGCAGCTTCTGAAAGACATTGCCATTCTGGATCAGATGTATGCACAGAACCTGAATTATTTTAAAGAGCTGACCATGTACATTCTCGCTGGAAAGAAAAAGCTGGAGCTGGTACGTTCCACAGAACTCCGTGATCTGCAGAATAAAGCGCAGATGACCGGAAGGGCCGAAGATGCACAGGCTGCCAAGGATCTCGAAGATCTCTGCAACCGATTTGAGAAGAAACTGTATGATCTGGAACTGACCCGTATGGTTTCGATCCAGACAGCGCCGCAGATCCGCATGCTTCAGAACAGCGATTCTGTAATGGCCGAAAAGATCCAATCCACACTCGTCAACACCATTCCGCTCTGGAAAAACCAGATGATCATTGCACTCGGCGTTCATCACTCGACTGAGGCTGCCAAAGCACAGCGCCAGGTTTCGGATATGACAAATGAGCTTCTGAAAAAGAATGCGGAGAATCTGAAGATGGCAACGATCGAGACTGCAAAAGAATCTGAGCGCGGTATCGTCGATATGGAAACCTTAAAACAGACGAACCAGAGCCTGATCTCTACCCTCGATGAAGTGATGAAGATTCAGGAGGACGGCCGCCAGAAACGTGCCGCCGCTGAAGTTGAGCTGGTACAGCTCGAAAATGATATTAAGAAAAAAATGCTGGAGCTTTCTGCAGGCGGACAGCACTGATACTTTTTGTATCCTATATGAAAAAAAACGGAGAAACCGCTTTTTCTGTGGTTTCTCCGTTTTTTACGTCCTGTCTTACCCTTATCTCGGGCGTTCTGCCTTTTCATTCTTTCTTCGGTATTCCGTGAAATAAAATTCAATATCAAAGCAGGTCTGCTCATCGCCCTCTTCTACCATCTCCCAATCCGGTGATTCGTCAAGATCCTCAAAGAAGGTATCCGCCTGATACGTCATGTCAATTCGTGTGACGTATGCCGTATCACAGTATGGGAGAAGCTGACGGTAAATTTCTCCGCCGCCCGCAACATAAATATCGTCGTCCTCATACGGCTTTAACACTTCCATCAGCTCTTTGATACTGTGGACAACGGTTGCGCCGCGGACAGTCCATTCCGGATCACGGCTTAAAATAATATTCGTTCTGCCTTTTAACGGCTGGCCTGCCGGGAGTGTAGCAAGTGTCTTTCTTCCCATCACGACAACGTGTCCCATCGTAGTTTCACGGAAGAATCGCAGATCAGACGGAATACTTACCAGCAGCCGTCCCTGATATCCCAGACCCCATTTGCGGTCCGCACTTAAAATTGCTTTCATTTTGTTTCCTCTTTCTGTGTTATTTTCTCATCCATACTGCCGGAACGGAACCCTTCCAGATCCATCGTCAGGTAAGAAAAGCCGAGCTTTTTCAGATATGCAATCATTTCTTCTCTCTTCTCAAGCACTTCCCCCATACGCTCCGGTGCGATTTCAAGACGCACCACATCGCCATGTACACGCAGGCGGAGATTCTCTTCCGCACCGAACTGCGTATGAAGCCATGCTTCGCCGTCCGCAATCCGATCCAGAACGTCATAGTTAATTTCTGCCCCGTAGGGAAGGCGTGTCGCCATACATGGAGTGGATGGACGGTGTGCTACGGAAACGCCGTACTTTGCAGCAAGTGCTTTTACCTCTGTTTTTGTCACATGACACGCTGCAAGCGGGCTGATGACACCATATTCTCTCAGCGCTTTTCGCCCCGGCCGGTAGACATGAAGGTCATCCTCATTTGTTCCGTCGAGTACCTGGGTGACACCGTGATCGCGGGCAAATTCCAGAAGCTTCCCAAAGAGATAGTACTTACAGAGATAGCAGCGGTTTTCCGGATTGTAACGGATTGCCTCCTGCTCCAGCTCATCAACAAAAAGGACCTCATGAACAGCGCCAACCTCCTTTGCTACTCTTGTCGCTGTCTCCAGGTCGCAGGGCGGATGCAGCCGTGTCTGAAAGGTTACTGCATAAACCTTTGTTCCATATTTTGCAGATGCATCCATGACAAGCTTCAGCAGCAGACTGCTGTCCACACCGCCGGAGAATGCCAGACAGAGATCCTGTTTTGCAATCTCGTCAAGTTGGGTAAGCAATGCTTTTTCCTTATTCTGCATATCTGTTTTCTGTTCTGTCCGGTTCTTTTTCTTTTCCTGTAATTCCATCGTATCTGTCTTCCTTTCCTGTAAAATGACCGATGTCTTCTTATGAGAAAATCCATCGGCGGCACTGCTGCCCCGATGGATTTTCTCATACAGGTATTCCTGTTCTATTTTTTATCGATATGTCGGATCGCTTCCGAAAGCACCGCCTGTCCAGGTATAACGGGTCGGGTTTGTCAGCGGATAATCCAGATTGTCGCCAATGCGGACCGTTGTTCCGCTGCTGACGTTATCATAAATCCATTTTGCATCGATTGCAGCCAGTCTGACACAACCATGTGACATCGGTGATCCCAGGGAATTGAAGTCTACGGCAGAGATCATATTCAGATCCGGTGTGCTGCTCGCTACACCGTGGAAATAAACCGCATCGTAAATCTGTGATACGTATGGTGCCCAGCATTTGTAATCTACACCGTTCATTTCCTTCTTCTTCAGCTGCCATCCGATTTTATACGTTCCCGCCGCTGTATTGCTGATCGGATTTCCTACGGAGCAGATCATTGATTTGATCGGGGTATCGTAAGAACCGGTTGCACTGTTATAGCCGTAAATGGTGACACGTCCGCGGGTTCTGTCTACTGTGATGTATTTGGATGACGGATTGAAGATGCTTGTCACATCCTCCATCAGAGAACCGTCTGCTTTGCGGTAACGGCGGTATTTTCCGATGTACTCCCATCCTTCCGTGATTCTGCGTCCGGAAGCATCGAATTTGTACTGTTTTCCATTGATCGTAGCGGTGCAGTTCTGATATCTTCCGCCCCAGCTGCGGAAATAATACTGAGAACCGTTCAGTGTCAGCCACTGATCATGGTACATGCCGCCCCAGCTCTTGAAGTAGTACCAGTTCTTATCATGAAGAATCCACTCGTCATGTGCCATGCCGCCCCAGCTCTTCATGTAATAATAGTTACCGTCATGGTAAACCCAGCCGGTCAGCATTTTTCCATCTTTATCCAGATAATAATAATTTTTATCATAGAGGAACCAGCCTTTTTGCGTCCGTTTGGTTCCATCTGCATTAAACCAGTACCAGGTATCGCCGGACTTGCCCCATTCGTTTTTATACATACCACCCCAGCTCTTGAAGTAGTATTTTCCATCGAGCCATTCATTGGCAAGCATGGTTCCATCGGATTTCAGATAATACTTATTTCCTTTGTAGGTCAGCCAGCCGCTGGTATATTTCTTTCCATTTCCGTCAAAATAATACCATACATTGTTGACTTTTGCCCATGCGTTTTTGTAGGCCGCACCCCAGCTGCGGAAGTAATAGGTGTTATCCAGCCACTCATTAAAAGCCATTTTTCCATCGGCTTTCAGATAATAGCTGTTTCCATTGTAATCCAGCCAGGAATTCGTCAGCAGTTTTCCGCCGTCTGCAGTTGCCCAGTACCAGATTGTCTGCGTGCTGGTTTTAATTTTTTTCCATCCTGTTGTCGTCGAAACGGCTCCGTCAGCACCAACGTAATAATAATTTCCATTATAGCTTCCAACATCGTTGACACACATGCCGCCCCAGCTCTTGAAGAGATACATGGTTCCGTTCACATTCAGCGCGTTGTCTTCCATATGACCGTCTTCATGGAGATAATATTTATTTCCATCGTAATTGAACCAGCCTGTCCGTACGCCGCCCCAGCTGCAGAAGCTGTACCATTTTCCATCAATCTGTGCCCAGCCGGATTTATTTTTCTGATTACCGGTTTCCATCTCGAAACTTCCATCTTTCAAATTTCCGTTTGCATCAAAGGAAGCTGGTTTCATATAGTAGATTGCTGTATCTACCTTTTGCCATCCTGAAAGAAGTTCCCCTGTTTCCGCATCCACTAAGTACCAGTTAGAGCCAACCGTCAACCAGCTTACCGTACGATCTCCCTGCTGATACGCATTGTGATTTCCAAGAGATACAGTGCTGTCTTCTGCATTCAGATAATAGGTATGCGTTACATTGTTTTCATCAACAACAGTCTGGAAACCTGCCTCTTTTACGCGGGTTCCATCATTGCCAAACAGATATGTTACATCTCCTACTTTCTGAGTTGTGCTCCAGACTGCATAGCCTTCTTCATCGGCATAGTAATCATCCACACTGCCATCCTCAAATTTGATGGTAACAAGTTCATTTTTTTTCAGTTCCGGTGCAAATACTTTTCCTTCACAAATACCCTGCTGTCTCGAACCAAGTTCATCTTTTGCAGGATCTTCCCCTTCTGTCTCAAAGTAGTAGATTCCGGTTTTTCCATCTTCATCCGTCAGCTCTACTTCACCGGTCAGCATATAGCCATTTTCGTCAAACGCATAATCGACGCCGTCGATTTCTATTGGTCCGGTAGCAGCTACCACCTTATTATTCTCATCCAGAACTCCGTACTGAAACTGTTTCTTTCCATCTTTTTCAACGCTGTTCCAGCCTTCCTTCAGATTACTTACTTCCGGAGCCGGAGTTGCGCTCGGCGTCGGTGTCTCGGAAGGGGTCTCAGTTGGTGTTACGGTTGGTGTTGCGGTCGGTGCCTCGGTTGGAGCCGGAGTCTCACTCGGTGTAACCTCTGGGGTCTCAGTTGGCGCCGGAGTCGGAGTCGTTTCTTCGTCTTCGGCCTGAGCTACAGTATCACTTTCCGAATTTACCGGTAATGGACTGGTTTCTGTAGAAGCTGCATATGCACCGGCTGGTGTAACACTTACCATGACGCCAAGTACGGCTGCGGCCAGAAACTTTCTTTTCATTCTTATTCATCCTCCCATTTTTTTACTCTTATACAATTTATAGCTTACTACATTTTTCCATCTATTTCAAGTTATCCGCCGGTAAAATACCTTACAAATTTCTTATGGTTTTTTCCGGTTTTTCGGGCAGAAAAAACCTCCCGGCTCCGGTTTTCTTGCCGGATACAGGAGGTTTTTCATTTGTTTCTTTTTTATTCGTTTACGGTAGTAGATCCGTAGATTTCTGTCTGAAGTCTGGAAATGGTTGCCGAGAAATCCGGAACAAGCATCTCACCCTTGCTGGAGTACAGATCATCGTATGGTACACGGCTCTGTACAATCTCATAGGAGAGGATCGTCGGCAGCTCGCCGATCAGCGTCATCAGTGTAGACTGGTCGATGTTATGGGTGACACTCGGAAGAATGGTATCTGCCAGCGCGCTCAGTTCTGTTACGCTGGAAGATTTCATCTCCTGCATCATTTTGCTTAATACCTCTCTCTGGCGCTCGGTTCTCTGATAATCCGAGTTTCCGACGTAACGAATTCGTGCATATGCAACCGCCTGATAACCGTCCACGTGCTGATCGCCGCTTGACGTATACTGATGTGCGGATGCATCTGCATTGCGAAGCTTGCACATTTCGTTGATATAGTTGTTTGCCACACGTACCTCATCATCACTCGGGGAAAGCTCGATTCCGCCGACGGCATCAATGATATCGATCATGGAATCAAAGTCAACGCTTGCGTAGTTATCAATCGGCAGCTTGTAGTTGTCTTCAATGGTACGGACAACCAGCGGACCGCCGCCATATGCGCAGGCTGCATTCAGTTTTTTCACACCGACATCCGGGATATTTGCATACAGGTCACGCATAAAGGATGTCATGTGGATCTGTTTTGTATCTTTATTGATGGACATCAGAATCATGGAATCGGAGTTTCCATACCACGTTTTGTCACGACGGTCAACACCGATCAGCAGAATGTTGTACACGTTATTGTTGTTTGGAAGTTCAATGTCCTGTGTCTCATTTAAAATCTCAGACTGCAGGGCATCCGTCTCCTCATCAGTCAACCCGGTACTTTCGGTCTCAACCTCTGTGGATTTATTGATCGTGATTTTATCGTCGCTTACGTAGTTACTCTTGCTGTAATAGTGATTGATTACAGCATAGACACCGACGAGCACAACCAGTACAACTACGAGAAGGATGGTGAGCACATTAACCCAGCCGAATTTCTTCTTTTTCTTTCCTGAGGAATGGCGTCTTTCCGGGATTTCATCCTCGTCATCATATTCTTTTCTCATAACGACCTCTTTCATTTTCTTATTTTCCGGTATTTTCCAGCCGGATATCGTTTATAATATAGTCAAAAAACGGACTGCTGTCAAGTGTGCAGTCCGTTTTGATTGATTTCCGTTTGCAGTTCTTTTCCTACCGCTGCATTTTCTCCCACTGGTTCAGTGCAGCCTCAATGACTTTATCCATATCGTAATACTTGTATTCTCCAAGTCTTCCGCCAAAGATAACCTTCTCTTCTTTTTCCGCAAGTGCGGCATATTTCTGATAAAGTTCCTGGTTTCTGGCATCATTCACCGGGTAGTACGGCTCCATCCCCTCTTTCCAGTCGGTGGAATACTCTCTGGAAATGACGGTCTTTTTCTGGGTTCCGAATTCGAAATGCTTATGTTCGATCACACGCGTATACGGTGTCTCCCGATCGGTGTAGTTTACTACAGCTACGCCCTGATAATTGTCGGTATCCAGCACTTCTGTTTCAAAGCGCACCGTACGGTATTCCAGCTTGCCAAGTGCATAATCGTAAAACGCATCAATCGCTCCGGTGTAAATCACCGTCTCACCCATCGCCAGGTACTTTTCTTTATTTTCCAGAAAATCAACACCTGTCTGTACATCCGCTTTTTCAAAAAGCCGCTCTGTCAGAACGTTATAGCCTCCAATTGGAATTCCCTGATAAAGGTCATTGAAATAGTTGTTGTCATACGTAAAGCGCACCGGAAGCCGTTTGATGATAAAGCTCGGCAGCTCACTGCAGTCTCTTCCCCACTGCTTTTCTGTATAACCCTTAACCAGCTTTTCATAAATATCTTTTCCAACCAGTTTGATCGCCTGCTCTTCCAGATTTTTCGGCTCTCCCGGAACAGCTTTTCTCTGCTCTTCGATGATTGTTTTCGCCTCTTCCGGTGTGCGGATTCCCCACATTTTACTGAAGGTATTCATATTGAACGGCATATTATAAATTTCGCCTTTGTAGTTGGCAATCGGCGAGTTTGTATAACGGTTGAATTCTGCCAGCGAATTGACAAACTGCCACACCTCTTTATTCGAAGTATGGAAAATATGCGCTCCATACTTGTGTACATGAATTCCCTCGATTTCTTCGCAGTAAATATTTCCGCCTGTATGATCTCTTCGTTCCAGTACAAGACAGCTTTTCCCTGCCTGACCGGCAAGATAAGCAATCACTCCGGAATACAGACCGGCGCCAACCAGAACATAATCATATTTCTTCATTGTTCTTTCTCCTTACAGTTCTTCCCCAAGTCCCGTCCGGATGGAATTGACAAGGAACTGCAGAGCTTCCTCCTCGTCCTCTCCCTCGCAGAACAGCTCAATTTCGTCTCCGCATTTGACGCATGCGCCAAGGACGCTTAAGACGCTCTTTGCATTTGCTGTATTTCCATCTCCGTAGTGGAATGTAATAGATGATTTAAACTGCATTGCCTGTTTGCACAGGGTTCCGGCCGGGCGAAGATGAAGGCCGGTTGGATTTTTCACGGTCACTTTTCCGCTTACCATTGGTTTCCCTCCTAATTTGTTCCTGTCGTTTTATTTGCTACTGCTTTTTCTTTGATATGAATCGTTGTCTTGACACTGTCTACGAGCTCATAGCCATCCGGCAGTGTGATTTTTACCGGTACCTCGTAATCCCCGACACCCATTCCATTCAGATCTATGGATGCGTTGATCTGGGAAGTATCTAATTTGGCCAGATTTTTGTCCGATGCTTTAATGCGGATTGCAAGCTGTGTCTGATCATACAGAACGGTATAAGTGGACTGAAGATTGCCCGTCTCGATCTGATCGACATCAAGTTCAAATTCCCTGCTCTCATTCGGCATAACCGTTACGTGAACGGTAACGGATGCAGACGAACTGGAGGATACTTTCAGATCTGTCACATCGGCGAGAACATCGCTTAAGTCAACCGTCGTCTCCACATCGGAGCGCTGTCCTGCAACGGAGGTATAGTCTTCCGGAATTTCAATCGTATTGCCTTCATCCGCCAGCTTTGCAAGTGCCTCCTCGGATCCGGCAACGGTGATTTCCTCCGGTGTGGTATAGATATTTTTAATCTGATAGCCGTCTGCCGGAGTTCCGCTGTACAGTGCACTCAGCTTAATACCGGATACACGGCGCCACAGTTCAATATCCACATCCACCTGCGGGGAGCCGCTGTCGAAATTCAAAAATTCCATCTGGGATTCCGGCATCTCATCCTGGTTTTTATCAATAATCATCAGATCCGCCGTGACGGTTCCGGAATTCCGCATATTGGTTACATCTACTTTTGCCACCACACTGCTGATCTTATTGATCAGGGACGTCGGGCCGGAAATGGTGATGCTCTCCGGATCGGAAGTCATCGTTCCCACTTCGTAATCTTTTGCCGGTTTCGTATTTCCTGCGTCAATTGTGATCGGGAATTTTTCGCTGTCCACATCCTCGATTTCCACAGGGATCGTTGCTGTCACTGTGCTCAGTTTTTCCTGTTTTACCATGGAGCACGCTGCCTTGATCGGCACATAAACCGGGTTTGTATCCATCGTCACAATCTGGGTCAGATCGGCCGTGACGGTGATATCCGATGCCTTCAGCCGGCTGACAACCGAGTTGTTGTCCGTGACAGTAACCGTGACCGTCTGGTATTCCTCCGCAATCTGGTATGTTTTCTTTCCGGCTGCGATGTAGGCTTCATTGGTCACCTGCACGGGGACATCAAAGCGCTCTTTCACAATCGGGTCATTCACACTGACCACAACGTACCAGATTACAATGGCAATCAGGATAGAAAGAATTTTCAAAGGGAGATTGTTCAGAAGCTTTTTCAGAATTTTCTTTTTCATTTCTTCTCTCCCTCCACTTTCTGACGCATTCCACGGATATGCCATCCTTTCTTCTCTTCCGGTTTTTTCGCGAGCTTCTGGATTTTGTGAAGCTGCTCCCGAAGGTCGCTCGGTGTTACTGCCGTGTGGAGTTCTCCGCCGGAAGCATACGACACATTTCCGGTTTCCTCGGAGACAATAATCGTAAAGGAATCCGTCACCTCACTGATGCCGACACCTGCACGGTGGCGTGTTCCAAGATTCTTGTTCAGATCCATGTTGTCGGACAGCGGCAGGTAACATGTTGCTGCCGTGACACGGTTGTTCCGTACAATCACGGCTCCGTCGTGCAGCGGCGTATTGTGTTCGAAAATATTGATCAGCAGCTGGCTGGTCAGAACGCCGTCAATCGGGATTCCGGTCTTTTCATATTCCTCCAGGGTGATGGTCTTTTCGATGACGATCAGCGCTCCGGTCTTTACTTCTCCCATTTCAAAACTGGCCCTTACCAGTTCATTGATGGTTTTGTCACTGAACCGTTCATTTTCCTCCTGGCCGCTCGCAAAAGAAATGGCAGACAGCGGATTCTTTTCTCCAATCTGCTCGACCACTCTTCGAAGCTCCGGCTGAAAGATAATTACAACCGCTGTGATCGCCGCCCCGCCGATGTTTCCGAACAGCCACAGAATCGTCTGCATTTTCAGCACGTTTGCAATGATGACAAAGACACCAATCAGAAAAATACCTTTCATCAGCGTATAGGCCTTTGTATTCTGCAGCCAGCGGATCAGGTGATAGACGAAAAATGCAATGAGCAGAATCTGCACAATATCAATCAGTTCAATTTGTTTTGGCAGCCCGTAGTCTGCCGTTCTTGTGACAATCCAGTTCCACACGCCACGCACACTGTCACTTCCTTTCTTTTCCCACGGCCGGTTTTCTTCTGATTTTCAAAATTCTTTTAAAGATCCTTTAAGGTGTCCTCCAGCATGCTCTTATAATCCACATCCTGATAATCGCCCTCGTCCAGCGGCGGAATTTCTTCTTCCTGAATTTCTTCTGTTTCGTTTATTTCTTCTGTTTCGTTTATTTCTTCTATTTCTTCTTTTTCCTCGATCTCATCAAGATCCCTGCTGTTCCCGGATTCTTCTGTATGTCCAAGATTTGCCAGAGCATCGAGTTCCTCGTCTGTCAGATCCGGTTCTTTTTTCTTTTCATTCCGAATATAAGTCACACAGCGCTGTGCCTTTGTCACATTGAATTTTGGAACGGCTTTTACGTAGTAATAATAATCGTCGTCATCATATTCCAGGTATTCTGTCCGGGTGTAGTCTGCACCGAACAGGAAAAACTCCAGAACAAATCCAACCAGACAGCCGGCCGCCGCCCCGATCAGAACCATCGGGAGTGCAATCTGTACATCCAGTGCCAGGCTTCCGGCAATCATAATAACCGCGTAGGCAACCGAACCTGCCACAATGGAAATCTGCCATGCATAGTCCGCACTGCTGTGGCGGATTGCATTGACAAGAAGTACGGTCAGTGCACAGGCGATCAGAACCAGCAGCATTTCCTCATTGCGGAAGAGGCCGTTGAAAAATTCCTGTACGACTGCCGTGATCTCCGGTGCTTCCGCCGCATGAAGCAGCGGCTCCATTTTTCCGTGAATCATGTCGCACATATAGTAGACAACGACACCGCAGGCTGCTGAAAATGCAGAGAGCGGCGTGCCGGCAAGACCATAGGCAACCGGAACGGCAGATGGCACGTGAAGCCAGAATGCGAGCGGTGTCAAAAGGAGTGCCGGCGCATCCTTCGGCACAAAGCGAAGATATAGAAACCAGAGCACCAGCAGAACCAGCGCCGCAAGACCCGCGATTACCATGTGAAGTGCAAAGCAGTGACCGATGATCACCAGCATTGCAAGGAAAACCATTCCATTCAATGGCAGGATGGCGCAGATCAGTGACAGAATCAATACCACATACATGCTGTTCAGCATCTTCAGATAGCCGAGATTGGAATTAATACCACGAAATACAGCAAGAGCGAGCAGAAATTTCACAATCGGAAGTACGATTCCGCTGCAGGAGCCGTAAAACTCTTTTAATTTTTCTTTCAGTTCAATCAATACTGTCATGTTTCCTTCCTCCTGCGCCCGGATTTCTTCCCGCTTTTTTCCTGTTCCTCATACATGTTCTGCAGGTCATCCAGCTCTTTTCCATACCATTTCAGCTTTTTCTGTGCTCCCTGGTAACGGATTGTGCTGATCACATACACGGCAATGGAATAGACTGCCAGAAAACACAGATAGGACGCGATCAGACACCCTGCTGCAAACTGCAGGTCGATTGTGTCTATCTCGTCCACCAACCATTCAATATGATATAAGACTGCAACCGCAAGTACCAGAATGTATCCGATGGAAGCCAGAAAAAAATTTTTCAGAAGCTCTTTTCCGATGTAATCACTCCGAAAATAGCGGCCGATTCGTAAGGCATTTTTTTCTTCTTTTTTTTCAAAAAAAGCCAGTTTTGTCATCTGACGAATCCTTTTTTCGTCCAACATGCCTCTTGGTCTCCTCTTCCCGTTCTAAATTATGTTTATTTTACCATATGTTTCCGATATTGGAAAGCTATTCTCAAAATATTCACACACTATTTTACAATTGCCGCACAAACAAAATCCACCTGTTCTGCTCCATTCACTTTCAACAGTGACGCAATGGCATCAACCGTGCTTCCCGTTGTGTAAATGTCATCTACCAGAAGAATCCGGCAGTATTTCATCTGTCCAGGCTTTGCCAATGCAAAAGCTCCCTCCAGGTTTTTCCGCCGCTCGGCGGGACTAAGCTCTTTCTGGCGTTTTGTTTTTTTCACACGGCGGATCAGGCGGGCATTCATGGGAAGTTCCATTTCTTCTGCCAGCTTTTCTGCAAATACCTCCGCCTGATTGTAGCCGCGCTGCCGCTGTCTCGCCGGATGAAGCGGCACCGGAACGAGCACCTCCGGATTTCTTCTCTGGATCTGCTTTCCCACATAGAAAAACGCCGCGTGAGCATAAAATCCAGCGTATTCCTGCCGTTCATGATATTTGAACCGCATCAGGGAAGCCTCAAGTTCCCCGTGGTAACCGTACGGCGCAAAACCGCGGTCGAAGCTGTGCCTCGTTCTGCTGCAGTCCCGGCAGAACTCTTCCTCACTGCCCACGGGTTTCCCGCATTTTTTGCACCGCGCACCCAGAATCGGATGGATCTTTTCCACACAATTCCGGCATAGATACAGTTCCTCACGTGACAGCAGTCCATCACAGATGGGACATCGTCTCGGATAAACTGCGTTTAAAAGCCAGTTTCCTGTTTTATTTTTTTCTTTCATGTAACCTGCGCTTTCCCTTATCCACTCTGCCGGATGCAGCCGCATCCATGCCCCGGAAAAACGTGTTTACGCGTTTTCTTCCTGCATTTCCCAGATTCTTCTGGCGAGCGTTGTATACCGGTTCGCCTCGATATGATTTCCGATCATTGCCTGGAATGTCACATCACTTCCGACGATGGTGACGCACTTTCTGGCTCTCGTCACGGCCGTATACAAAAGATTCCGCGTCATCAGCATGCGCGGGCCGCCGAGCAGCGGAATCACAACCGCCGGGTACTCGCTTCCCTGCGCTTTATGTATCGTTGTGGCGTAGGCGAGCTCCAGCTCGTCCGCCTGTTTGAACGTATAGTCTGCGAATTTTCCTTCCTCAAACTCCACAGTGATCACCTCGGTATACGGGTTGATGCTCCGGATCATGCCGAGGTCTCCGTTGAATACACCCATACCGCGCTCCGCCACGATTCCGTTGATGCCGCGGATTTCCCACTCCATCTGGTAATTGTTGCGGATCTGCATGACCTTGTCGCCCTCGCGGAGGATATTACCTCCATTTTCCCGCTCGGCTTTGTCCGGTGCGGGCGGGTTCAGGTATTTCTGCAGAATCTGATTCAGATTTTCCACGCCGAGTGCACCTTTCCGCATCGGAGTCAGAATCTGGATATCCTGCGGGCGGGCATCCACATAACGCGGCAGTTTCTGGGACACCAGCGTCACCAGCACTTTCCAGATCACGTTGACATCGTACCGTTTCAAAAAGAAGAAATCTTTGCTCTTATTGTCCAGTATAACCTCTTCCCCATTATGGATCTTATGTGCATTGACAACAATATCGCTCTGGGATGCCTGCCGGAAAATGTGCGTCAGGCAGACAATCGGAAAGCATTCCGAACGGATCAGATCCCGGAGGACACTGCCCGGGCCGACACTTGGAAGCTGGTTCTGGTCTCCCACCAGGATCAGCCTTGTTCCCGGCACAATCGCGGAAAGAAGGGCATGCATCAGGTGGATATCAACCATCGACATCTCATCAATGATGATGACATCCGCGTCGAGCGGATTATCTGCGTTCCGCTCAAAATGCACATTTGCCGAGGAGTCATCCACATTTCCCGTCAGTTCCAGAAGACGATGGATCGTGCATGCCTCACAGCCAGTTGCCTCTGTCATTCGTTTCGCCGCTCTTCCGGTCGGCGCTGCCAGGAAAATGTCGAGGCCTTCTGCCTCAAAATAATGGATCATCGCATTGATGGTCGTCGTTTTTCCGGTTCCGGGACCTCCGGTCAGGATCATAAGACCGCTGTATGCCGCCTCAACGACTGCCGTCTTCTGCATCTCATCCAGCTCGATCTGATATTTTTTCTCGATCTTTCCGATCCGCTTTTCGATTGCCTCACGGTCTTCCTCGCATGTAATATTCAGCTCATGCAGCATGCGCGCCGTACTCAGTTCCAGATAATAATACTGGCTGGCGTACACAATCCGCAGCGGCTCATCCCCTTCCCGTTCGGCCGGGAGCTCGCGGATGACCGCTTTTTTGTCGATTGCCATATCCTGCAGAGATTTCTGCATCCGCTCCGGTTCTACGCCGAGAAGTTCCTGCCCTCTCCGAAGCAGCACCGGTTCCGGCAGATAGACATGGCCTTCTGCCGTCGCCTGATTCAGCACATACGAAAGACCGCTCTTGATGCGGAATTCGCTGTCCACGGCAATCCCGATTTTTCCGGCAATCTCATCCGCCGTCCGAAATCCCACGCCTGCGATATCTTCCGCCATTTTATACGGGTTTTCCTTTAAAATCCGGTACACATTGTCCCCGTACTGCTGATAAATCTTTGCACCGAGATTCAGTGCAATGCCATATCCCGAGAGGAAAATCATCGCATTCTGCATTTCGGCTTTTTCTGCCACCTGCTGTGCAATTTCACGCGCTTTCCGCTCGCTGATTCCCTTTACCTCCGCGAGGCGCTCCGGCTCTTCCTCGATGATCCGAAGCGTATCGTCACCGAAGCGGCGCACAATTCTTGCCGCCAGCGCCGCACCGACTCCTTTGATCGCACCGGAACCGAGATACCGCTCCAATGCAACAGAATCCTGTGGAACTTTCGTCTCATAGGATTCAATGCGGAACTGCTTTCCATAGGCAGCATGTTCAATATAATCTCCGGAAGCCTCGATCAGCTCGCCCTCTCCGATCATCGGAAGCGTGCCGACGCATGTCAGCTCGCGCCCCTTCATGCTCAGATTCAGGACGGTATAGCCGTTCTCCTCATTTCGGAAAATAATGTGTTCTACGTAGCCTTCTACTTTTTCTTTTTCACTCATCTTTTATCAAAACTGGCTTTCAAATTCATTCATCACTTCGCGGTACTGGCCGGTTCCAAGGGCAACGACGCTCGCCGGATTTTCTGCTGTCACGGTATTGATGCCGGTCCGCTCCTGGATCAGCTCGTCCATTCCGGCAAGGAGACTGCCGCCTCCGGTCAGGATAATGCCGCGGTCGGAAACATCGGATGCCAGTTCCGGCGGCGTTTTTTCCAGCACGGCACAGATCGCGTCCGCAATCTGGTTTGTCGTCTGGACAAGGGCACCTCGGATTTCGTCGGAGGAAACCGTAATCGTCGCCGGAAGTCCGGTGATGACGTTTCTTCCCTTGATCTCCATCGTTTTCTCCTCGGCCCGCGGATAAGCGGAACCAATCCGGATTTTCACTGCCTCTGCGGTCTGTTCTCCGATAAATACGTTGTATGTTTTCCGTACATAGCGAATGATATCCTGGTCAAATGTCTCACTGGAAATCTTGACCGAATTGGAAACAACGGTTCCCGCAAGCGAGATCACAGCGATATCCGTCGTGCCTCCGCCGATGTCCACGATCATATTTCCGCATGGTTTCGTAATGTCAATTCCGGATCCGATTGCCGCTGCCACCGGCTCCGGCACGATCAGCACTTCCCGGGCTCCCGCCTGGTACGTTGCCTCCTCCACAGCCTTCCGCTCTACTTCCGTCACACCGGACGGCACACAGATGCTGATTCTCGGTTTCCGGAATGCTCTTCTTCCCATTGCCTTCTGGATAAAGTAGCGCAGCATGCGCTCGGTGATCAGAAAGTCCGTGATCACGCCCTGCCGCATGGGCCGGACCGCCATAATATTGCCCGGTGTCCGTCCAATCATCTGACGCGCTTCTTCTCCAATTGCCCGTACTTTATCTGCATCTTTATCATACGCAACTACGGACGGCTCCTTTAATACAATGCCTTTTCCCTTGGCATAGACCAGGATGCTGGACGTCCCCAGATCAATTCCGATATCGGTCGTTGCAGCCATAGTAATCCCCTTTCCTGTTCTCTTTTATTTTTCTTTATTTTAATCTGTCTGAAATTTGTATAGAATAAGTTCGGGTTCAAAACACCCGAAACACAAAAGGATCGAATGTGTTCTGAACCCAACCCGCTTCTTATTATATACAATCCCTTTTAAAATGGAAAGGATTTTTTAGAGATATTTTTCGACATATTTTCCGGTGTAGGATACCGGGCTCTTGGCCACTTCCTCCGGCGTTCCGCACGCAATCACGGTTCCGCCGCCGTCTCCGCCCTCCGGTCCGATATCAATAATATAGTCCGCCGTCTTGATGACATCCAGATTGTGTTCGATAACAACGACGGTATTTCCGCCCTCGGACAGGCGGTGCAGAATCTCCACCAGTTTGTGGACATCCGCAAAATGAAGTCCCGTCGTCGGCTCGTCGAGAATGTAGATCGTTTTTCCCGTGCCGCGGCGGCTCAGCTCTGCTGCGAGCTTGATACGCTGCGCTTCTCCGCCGGACAGCGTGGTGGACGGCTGACCGAGGCGGATGTAGGAAAGGCCGACATCGTACAGGGTCTGTAATTTCCGGAAAATCGACGGTACCGGCCTGAAGAATTCCAGTGCCTCCTCGACCGTCATATTCAGCACATCGTAGATGCTCTTTCCTTTGTATTTGACTTCCAGTGTCTCACGGTTGTACCGTTTTCCATGGCAGACCTCACACGGCACATAGACATCCGGCAGGAAGTGCATTTCGATCTTCAGGATACCGTCGCCGCCGCAGGCCTCGCATCGGCCGCCCTTCACATTAAAACTGAATCTTCCCTTCTTGTAGCCGCGCGCCTTGGCATCCTGCGTTGCCGCAAACAGGTCGCGGATCTGATCGAACAGACCTGTGTACGTTGCCGGATTGGAACGCGGTGTTCTTCCGATCGGGGACTGGTCGATGTCGATGACCTTATCGAGCTGTTCCATACCGATGATGTCTTTGTGTGCACCCGGAATCGTCCGCGCACGGTTCAGATCTCTTGCCAGCCGTTTGTACAGAATTTCATTGACAAGGGAACTCTTTCCCGATCCGGAGACTCCGGTCACGCAGGTCATGACACCAAGCGGGAAATTCACGTTGATATTTTTCAGATTGTGCTCTTTTGCTCCGACTACCTTCAGCCAGCCCGTCGGCTTTCTGCGCTCGGACGGAACCGGAATTTTCAGCTCTCCGCTTAAGTATTTTCCGGTGATGGAATTCGGATTTTTCATCAGATCTTCCGCTGTTCCGATCGCCACCAGCTCTCCGCCGTGCTCACCGGCTCCCGGGCCGATATCGACAACGCAGTCAGCGGCGCGCATCGTATCCTCGTCGTGCTCCACGACGATCAGGCTGTTTCCGAGGTCACGCAGATGTTTCAGCGTCGCGAGAAGTTTGTCGTTGTCTCTCTGGTGAAGACCGATGCTCGGCTCGTCGAGAATATAGGCGACACCGACAAGGCCGGAGCCGATCTGCGTTGCCAGACGGATTCTCTGCGCCTCACCGCCGGACAGCGATGCCGTTCCGCGCGCCAGGGTCAGATAGTTTAATCCGACATCCGCAAGGAAGCTCACACGCGCACGGATCTCTTTTAAAATCTGCTTTCCGATCAGCAGCTGCTGTTCGGAGAGTTCGAGGTTCTGCATAAACTTCTGCAGATTGTCGATGGAAAGGGATGTTACTTCAAAAATATTTTTATCTCCGACCGTCACACCAAGCGACGTCGGTTTCAGACGCTGGCCATGGCACGCCTGGCACGGGGTCACACGCATGAAGGTTTCGTATTCCTGTTTTGTAGAATCCGATCCGGTCTCACGGTAGCGGCGCTCTACATTTTTGATCAGCCCCTCAAAAGCCACATCGTACACACCGACGCCGCGCTGACCGCGGTAATGCACCTTGACGGATTTTCCGTTCGTTCCGTAAATCAGGATATCGTGGATTTTTTTCGGATATTCACAGAACGGAGTGGAAAGGGAAAAATCGTACTCCTCTGCGAGCGCATCGAGAACGGCTCTCGTATAGCTCGATTTGTCCGTGCAGGACTGCCAGCCGAGCACGGTGATGGCTCCGTCTGCGATGGATACGGTCTTGTCCGGAATCATCAGATCCTCGTCGAACTCCATCTTGTAGCCAAGGCCGGCACAGCTCGGGCAGGCGCCGAACGGGTTGTTGAAGGAAAAGCTTCTCGGCTCAATCTCCTCCATGCTGATGCCGCAGTCCGGGCAGGAAAAGCTCTGGCTGAAGTTGAGCTGATTTCCGTCCATCGTGTCGACCACCAGAAGGCCGTCCGCCAGATCCAGTACGTTCTCGACGGAATCCGTCAGACGTTTCTCAATGTCCGGTTTGACTACAAGACGGTCCACAATAATGGAAATGTTGTGTTTCAGGTTCTTATCCAGCGTGATCTCCTCGGACAGCTCATACTGGCTGCCGTCGATCATCACGCGGACATAGCCGCTGCGTTTTGCCTGTTCGAGCACCTTTTCGTGTCTTCCCTTGCGGCCGCGCACAACCGGCGCGAGAAGCTGGATTTTCGTCCGCTCCGGGAGTGCCATGATCTGATCGACCATCTGGTCCACCGACTGGCGGCTGATGACTTTTCCGCACTTCGGACAGTGCGGAATACCGATTCTCGCGTACAGAAGACGGAAGTAATCGTAAATCTCCGTCACGGTTCCGACGGTGGAACGCGGGTTCCGGTTCGTCGATTTCTGATCGATCGAAATAGCAGGCGGCAGGCCTTCGATGCTGTCCACATTCGGTTTTTCCATCTGTCCTAAGAACTGGCGCGCGTAGGAGGAAAGGCTCTCCATGTACCGCCGCTGGCCCTCCGCATAGATCGTGTCAAACGCAAGCGAACTCTTTCCTGAACCGCTGAGGCCCGTAAATACAACAAACTGGTTTCTGGGGATATCGACATTCAGTGCTTTCAGGTTGTTCTCCCTGGCTCCCCGTATTCTGATAAACTCTTTTTTCTCTGCCATAACTGTTCCTCTTATTAATTGGAATCCCTGTCCGGACAGGGACAGGAATCTTGTCTCGTTTTCTCCCATTATAGCACACCGCCGTGCGTTATGCAAACATTTGTTCTATTTCTTTATCATCTTTTTACAGCAGAAAATCTGCCAGAATCACATTGCTGACGGAAATCCCATCGCGTGTCAGAGCCAGACGCCCGCTGTGTTCCTGTAAAAGATGCATCTCTTCGTATTTCTTCAGAACCCCGCCGTATACGGCATGGATCTCCTTTCCAAACTGCTCCTCAAACTCCGCCGTCGAGATCCCTTGTGTCATTCGAAGGCCGAGAAACATAAATTCTTCCATGGCATCCTGCTGGGAAAGAATTTCCTCATCCTCACGGATCTTTTCCAGTGCTCCGCACGCTTTCAGATACAAAGATCGATCTGCCGTGTTCGTCCACCGGCGGTTTCCGAATAACGATGCCGCGGAAGGCCCGAACCCCAGATAATCCGTCCTTTTCCAGTAGCCGATATTGTGGCGGCATGCGAAGCCCGGCTTTGCATAATTGGAAATCTCATACTGGAAAAAGCCGTATTCTGCGAGGATTTCCGCCGTTCTGGCATACATTTCGCGTTCTGTGTCCTCATCCGGCAGATCCAGTTTCTGCTCCGCAAACGGGGTTCCCGGCTCCACGATCAGGCTGTAGGCGGAAATGTGCTCCGGAGAAAGCTCCGCGATCGTCCGAAGACTCTCTTCCCATTTCTTTTCACTCTGCTCCGGCAGACCTGACATCAGATCCACGTTGATATTCGCAAACCCGGCATCCCGTGCCAGTGCAAAACTCTCCTGAAATTCCGCAAACGTGTGGATTCTTCCCAGCCGTTTCAGCTCCTCATCGTGAACCGACTGACAGCCGATACTGATCCGGTTGAAGCCGCTCTTCCTGTAACATTTCAGTTTTTCCGCATCCAGCGTTCCCGGATTGGCCTCCAGCGTAATCTCAGCATCCTCTGAAAAAATGTACTTGCTCCGCAGTTTTTCCATCACACGGGCGAGCATTCCGGCATCCACTGCGGATGGTGTTCCGCCGCCGAAAAAGGCGGAAATCACTTCACTTTCTGCCGTCTCTTCCGCTGCATCGATTTCTGCCAGCAGAGCCTCTTCATACTCCTTCTGCATTGCTTTCGTGCCCGGTCCCGAGACAAAATCACAGTAGGCGCATTTCCGGATGCAGAACGGGATATGCACATAGAGTTCCAGTGGTTTTCTTTTTTTATTCATTCTGCTTTTCCTCCGTACGATCGAAAGACCGGCCCCTGCGCTCCCGCAACAGCAGGCGGCGCCGACAGGCCGGTCTCATTTTTATTTCTTAATTTTCATCCAGTTTCAGCACGCTCATAAAGGCTTTCTGCGGAATCTCCACGTTTCCTACCTGGCGCATCCGCTTCTTACCTTCCTTCTGCTTCTCCAGCAGCTTCTTCTTTCGGGAAATATCGCCGCCGTAGCACTTGGCGAGGACGTCTTTGCGCATCGCGCGGACGGTTTCTCTGGCGATAATCTTCGATCCGACAGCCGCCTGGATCGGGATTTCGAAGAGCTGCCGCGGAATCTCTTCTTTGAGCTTCTCGCACATCTTTCTTCCGCGCTCGTAGGCAGATCCCTCGAATACGATGAAGGACAGCGCATCCACTTCTTCTTTATTGACGAGGATATCGAGTTTTACAAGCTCGCTTCTCTCATAGCCGAGCAGCTCGTAGTCAAATGACGCGTAACCTTTTGAGCGGGATTTTAAAGCATCAAAGAAATCGTAGATAATCTCATTCAGCGGGAGATGGTAATGAAGCATCGCACGCGTCGTCTCCATGTATTCCATTCCCTGATACTGGCCTCGTCTCTGCTGGCAGAGCTCCATGATCGGTCCGATGTAGTCGGTCGTCACCATAATCTCTGCTTTTACCAGCGGCTCTTCCATATAATCAATCTCGGACGGGTCCGGCAGATTCGACGGGTTGGTCAGGTCAATGACGGTTCCGTCGGTTTTGTGAACCTTATAGATAACGCTCGGTGCGGTCGTCACGAGATCCAGATTGTACTCACGCTCCAGGCGCTCCTGAATAATTTCCAGGTGAAGCAGTCCAAGGAAACCGCAGCGGAAGCCAAAGCCCAGTGCTGCCGATGTCTCCGGCTCGTAGAAGAGGGATGCATCGTTTAACTGCAGTTTTTCCAGCGCGTCGCGCAGATCGCCGTACTGTGCGCCGTCGGCCGGGTACATGCCGCAGTATACCATCGGGTTGACTTTTTTGTAGCCCGGCAGTGCTTCTGCACACGGACGGTCGGCATCGGTCACGGTATCACCCACGCGGGTGTCGCGCACGTTTTTGATGCTGGCGGTGATATAGCCTACCATTCCGGCGGAGAGCTCGTCGCACGGGATCAGACGGCCTGCGCCGAAGTAGCCGACCTCGACAACTTCCTCGACAGCGCCTGTCGCCATCATGCGGATTCTCGTTCCTTTTTTCACGCTTCCTTCCATTACACGGCAGGAAATGATGACGCCGCGGTATGCATCGTAAACAGAGTCGAAAATCAGTGCTTTTAACGGTTCCGTCGGATCACCTTCCGGTGCCGGAATTTTCTGTACGATCTGTTCGAGCACCTCGTCCACGTTCAGGCCGGTTTTTGCGGAAATCCGCGGAGCATCCTGCGCTTCCAGTCCGATGACATCCTCGATCTCTGCAATTACACGGTCCGGCTCGGCGCTTGGAAGGTCTACTTTGTTGATGACTGGGAACACATCCAGGTCATGGTCAAGGGCGAGGTAGACGTTGGCAAGGGTCTGCGCCTCGATACCCTGCGATGCATCGACAACGAGCAGCGCGCCGTCGCATGCGGCAAGGCTTCTGGAAACCTCATAGTTGAAGTCAACATGGCCCGGGGTGTCAATCATGTTTAAAATGTACTCCTCGCCGTCGGCCGCTTTGTATACGGTACGGACCGCCTGTGCCTTGATCGTGATGCCGCGCTCACGCTCCAGATCCATATTGTCCAGCACCTGATCCTGCATCTCACGCTCGGTCAAAAGGCCTGTTTTCTGAATAATACGGTCCGCAAGGGTTGATTTTCCATGGTCGATATGGGCAATAATACAAAAATTACGAATTTTACTCTGATCTATTCCTGACAAGTTTTTTCCTCCTGCTTTTTCACGGGTTAAATATCAATTTTATCTCATGTCTATTTTGTATGATACGAAATTCCACTCAAAAAAGCAAGATAAATTTATCCGCCTGATGCCGGACTTTTGCCCGACAGAACCTTATGCAGGATATCCGCAAACGGCCCCATTGCATTTTTCACCTCCTCGACCGTATTCGTCTGCGCACCAACCTCGAGAAGAACAGATCTCGGGCGGAGATGGAGGTTGTAGCGGTAGCCTTTTAAATAGATACAGCGCGAAAAGCCGGGATAATACTGTTTTGCCTCATACTCCATCTGAAAGGAAAATGCAAGGTTTTCCGCCTGATACGGATTGGGCAGGCTTGTCAGTTCGCCGCTTTCTTTCGTGCGGGAAAGGCCGTTGAAAAACATGATCTGCGCGGTCGGCTTTCCGTTGATTTCTGTCACAAGACGTTTTGAACCATTGACCCCGTCCCGGTGCAGGTCGATCACGACCTGAATGGACGGGTGTTCTTCCAGCGCCGCTGCGATGACCGGCTCCGCGTAGTTGTAGGCGCGGCTCCGCTCGAGACAGCCTTCTTTCATGTCAAATGCCTCTGTAATATGAAGCACTTCGTATCCGTACTGCTTTTCCAGAAGCTCCTGCAGATCATCACCGAGGCCGATTACCGTGTCCGCTCTTTCTCCCGGACGGGAATCGGCGAAGGTTTCCTGCGAATGGGTATGATAGATCAGAATCTGCGGGCCTTCGGCATTTTCCGGCAGGGTCAGGTCTTTTCCGAGCAGGGTGCTGCCGTCGATCTCGCCCGGCAGGACCGAAGTGTTGGGATCGACAACGAAGAAGCGGTTCAGGAGCGCCTGCGGGTCAGCAAGAAGGTCAGGGGAAATTGTCTCCTGAATCGTGTCGGCCTCCGGGTAGAGAATCTCACGCGGTGCGCCGCCGGTTTCGATGGTCTCCTCCGGGACAGACTGTGGCGCTTCGGGTTCTGCCGTTGATGCCGACTCTCCGGCTGCCGGTTCTGTGATTCCTGTTTCCGTCTGCTCCGGCTCCGTGATTTCCATTCCATCTTTTTGAGTTTCATCTTTTTGAGTTCCATCCTTTTGATCTTCCTCAGTTCCCTGCTCCTTCGATTCTGTCTGCCCTCTTTCTGCTCCCGGTCCCGGAAACGAATCCTGCTTCGCCGTATCCGTTTCCGCTGCTTCTGTCCCGGCAGACAGCTTATTTTCTGCCGTGCTTCCCTCCCGAAGCGCCGGTATCTGATCCCGCACTGCCGCGAGGAGATTTTCCATCCATCCCCTTCCGTCCTCTTTTCCGTCATAAAAAAGAAGCGGCATCATCACATCCACGGATAACTGCTCCGCCTGTGCTGCCGCCCGCTGCAGCAGAACTTTCCCCTCTGAGAAATGATTTTTCCGGAGAACCGCTGCACTGCGGAACAGCAGTATACTGCAGGACAGGAAAAGACATCCCCATCCGAACCATCGTCCATTTCGCCTGGCATTCCACATATTATCACCATATTCATGATATGTTACAGTTCCCCGGAAAATGCCTGATTCATACCTGCCGCAAGAACCCCGGCCAGGCGGCGGACCATCTCGTCGATCTCTTTTGTCGTCACGTAAAGGCTTTCGAGCGCCGGTGAAATGACTTCTCCCAGAAATTCATCCATCTCGGACTCCTCCAGCGATTCCAGAACGCCTGCGACGGCATCGTGGACGATCGTTCCTGCCCCTACAACGGTCGGCACACCGATTCCGATGACCGGCACGCCGAGCGTCTCCTGATTTAAGGCATTGCGGTGGTTTCCGACGCCCGAGCCCGGCCAGATTCCGGTGTCGGCAAGCTGGATCGTACAGTTCAGCCGGTGAATACTGCATGCGGCAAGGGCATCCACGGCGAGAATCACATCTGGATGGGTCTGTTCTGCCGTTCCGCGCAGGATTTCCACTGCCTCCATGCCCGTCTGTGCCATAACGCCGGGAGCAAGGGCACTCACTTCCCGGCCCTTCTTTCCGTAGGTGCGCACCAGATGGCGCGTAACGTTAAGCTGCTCCACCGTCTCCGGCCCGAGCGCATCCGGCGTGATGCCGCGGTTGCCGAGGCCGGCCACAAGAACGGATCCGCACGCTTCCGGCACCATTTCCATCAGACAGTGGGAAAACTCCTCCGCCGCTTTCCGGCTCTCCTCCTCGTCTGCCGTCAAAAGCAGCGGCGCTTCGATCGTCACATACGTCCCTTTCGGCTTTCCCATCATTTTTGCACCCTGCTCCGATGTGATTTTCACAATGGTTGTCTGAATTTCCGCCTTTCTTTTCTTCTTCTCAATCTCGACCCCGGAGATCTCCACATGGTCCCTCTCAAATTTTTCCTGATTCTCCATCGCCAGGTCTGTCCGCATCCTATACTTTCCTATCATACTTTTCTCCTTCTCCTGTATTTTTGTTGTAGTTTTTGCAATTTTTTCAAAAATATGTATTGACAAACCATGCGAAATATTATAAGATAATAAAGCATGTTTCAGTGGAGCGCCCGTGTCTGTTCCATTGAATAACATCCCTTAAATCACATTAATTTTAAAAATATTGGAGGTGTACAGTTTGGCTAACATTAAATCCGCAAAGAAAAGAATCCTGGTAAATCAGACAAAGGCAGACCGCAACAAAGCAATCCGTTCTGCAGTTAAGACTTCTATGAAAAAAGTAGATGCTGCTGTTGCTGCAAACGATAAAGAGGCTGCTGCTGCTGCATTAGTAAATGCGATCTCTACCATCGACAAGGCTGCTTCTAAGGGCGTTTATCATAAAAACAACGCTGCCAGAAAAGTATCCAATCTGAGCAAAGCTGTAAACTCAATCGCATAATAAAGATATAAAACAAAGAGAACTTAGTCATACCGTCATGTGGCTGGGTTCTTTTTTTATGCTTACCAAAAGAGTGCGCCGCGACAGATCTTTTGATAAACACAGAACAAGGCGTACCGGTACAGGAAAACTGGCCGATACGCCTTGTTCTTTTTAGAAAACTCTGCTCTTACGCCGCCCTGCTGTATTTCGTAATCAGCAGCTCCACGCTCAGCAGATCGGAAATTTTTCCCGTCTTCACGTCCTCTTCCATCTGCACGCAGTCATTGACCGCCGCTTTTAATTCCTCCGCCGCATACTGGCGCGACATGGGAATATAGTTCCGCACAACGAAGCTCTGCAGTCCCGTCCGTTTTGCGATCGTCGCCTGATCGCAGTGCTCTGCCAGCAGCTCTTTGACCTGCAGCAGCAGATTGAACTGGCGTGCCAGCAGAAAGAGAATCCGCATCGGCGGCTCCTTTAAAGCCAGCAGATCCTGATACAGATCGAGCGCTTTCCGCTGCTTCTTCTCCGTTACCGCGCGGATCATCTCGAAAATCCGGTTCGTAATCTGCGTTGTGCAGACTGCCTCAATATCCGCCCGCGTGATCACATCTCTTCCCATCGTATAGCTGAGCAGTTTTTCCAGCTCCTGCGAGATATTTCCCATATCCGTGCCCGTCTTTTCCAGAAAATCTTCCATATCCTGGCGCGTGATCTTTTTTCCCTCTTTTTTCATCATGCCGAGTACCCAGGTCATCAGCGTCTTTTCGTCCTGACGAGCAAATTCCACTGCTCTTCCCTGCTTCTGCACCGCCTTGTACATACGGTTCCGCTTATCGACTTCCTCCTCCACGAAGATCAGCACCAGATAATCCGGCAGGGATCCCATGTAGTCTGCCAGCGCGTCGGCTTTGTTTTTGAAAAATCCTGTATTTTCCAGCAGAATCACACGGCGGTCCGCAAAAAACGGCATCGTCTCCGCAAGGTCAATCACTTTGGGAATCTCGGTTCCTTTTCCCTCAAAGCGGGAGAAATTCATCGTGTCGTCCTCCGGCAGCAGTGCGTTTTTCAGCTTGTTTTTATACTGATGCTTCAGATAGGCTTCTTCTCCGTAGAGCAGGTAGACCTGCTTAAAATTCTGCGTTTTGATATCTTCTAAAATGCTTTTCATTCCATCCTCTTTCTTTCGTTCCGGCAGAAGCACGTTTGCGCAGTGCCGCAGCAGCCGGAGCTTTTGACCATTCAGGAGACGGGAAATTCCACATCCGACCGGTATCCGTGAACCGCCAGGCGGTCACGCCTCAGCTGTACTGTCACGGCTCCATCCACCGGTGTTCCGTAGATATGGCTTTTGCAGGCACGAAGCCGCTCCAGCAGCTCCCGGTGCGGATGGCCGTACCGTCCCGGCCACGCGCAGGAAATCAGGCTGATCTGCGGCTGTATGCGGTTCAGAAATGCCTCGCTCGTTGAATTTCTCGAGCCGTGGTGCGCCACCTTTAAAATCTGGCACCGCTCTGCCGCCCCCAGGACCTCTTCTTCTCCGCTTCCCTCCAAATCTCCCGTCAGAAGTGCGCGGCAGGCACCGCAGGAAAGCTGTAATACAACACTTCCGGCGTTTTCCTCTCCCGTATAGTCTTCGCCCGCTCCCGGATGAAGCACCGATACGGTGAGTTCTCCTGCACGGATCTCGTCTCCCTTTTTTAGATATTCTACCATAATTCCCGCTTTTTGTGCGGCTAAAATAAAAGGATTTTCTTTTTCGCTTCCTTTCATCCACACAGGCAGGAACAGATGGCGGATGCGAAGCGCCGTTTTCTGCTCCCCGATCAGCTCCAGCAGTTCGAGGATTCCGTTCGTGTGATCTGCGTCCGGGTGCGTGACAACAACGGCATCAAGAGCGGCAATGCCGCGCTGTTTCAGATATGGGAGAATCCTTTTTTCCCCGACCGCAGACGCACTGCTGCTCCCGCCGTCATTCAGCATCACAAAACGGCCGCTCTCCACCACCAGCGAATCGCCCTGGCCGACGTCCAGCGCTGTAATGGAAAACGTTTCCCGGGGACGGTAAAAAAGCAGAACACAGGCAAAAAACATGGTAATACCAAAGAGCATCCGCTCCCGCTTTCGTGCCTGCGCACCTTTTCGTTTTGCCCCATCCGGATTCATCTCCCGTTTTCGTTTTCGCACATACAGTATCACCAGCAGACCGGTCAGAATGATTCCATATCCTGCCATCTGCCATTTTTCCGGCTGACCGCAGATCCACACATTTCCCGGAATCTGTGCGACCGCCGCTGTCATCTGCCGCAGAAGTGTGAGCAGGAACCGCGCCGGAAGCAGAACAACACTTCCCGCTTTCACGCTTGCCAGTCCCGCCAGAAGCCCCGCAGCACCCGTCAGCAGCACCGCCGTCATGACAGCTCCTGCAAACAGATTCGGCAGAAACGCAAAGAGCGGAATCTCATAAAAATACCACGCCTGCAGCGGGATCATGACAAGCTGCAGGGAAAGGTACACCATCGCAGCCTCTTTTCCTTTCACCGCAAGCTTTTCCAACCCCGTTTTTTCCCCGCGTCTCTTCCGTTCCGCCTTCTCCCCCGCCAGAACCGGATAAACCCCGGAAATGGCTGTTACTGCTCCAAACGAAAGCCAGAACCCGCTCTGCTCCAGATACGAGGGGTTTTCTGCCAGCATCAGAATTGCCGCAAGAGAGAGCGCACTTAAGGAATCATACGTCCTTCCCACTGCGACAGCTCCCATCCGCACCGCAAACATCACCACTGCACGCACGGTCGCCGTTCCGCTGCCGGTAAACATGCCATACAGCACCATACCGGCGGCCGCTGCCAGAGACGCGGAAGTTTTCGGCAGATGCAGCGCCATCAGCAGCCGTCGGAGTGCCATGCCGAGCAGCATCAGATGCATGCCGGAAACGGAAACCAGGTGCAGCAGACCGCTCTGCTGATACGCCAGATACGTCTCCTCCGTGAGTTCCGACCGTTCCCCGAGCAGCATCGCAGAAAGCACACCTGCCTCCTCCTCCGGCATCATTTCTTTTAAAACGGCACAGCACCGCTCCCGCTCCAGCCGGAGCGCTTCGCCGAGATTCCACCGCCCGGCATCCACAACTTCCTCCCGCTCCGAAATCACGTAAAACGCACAGCCTTTTCCCTCATAATATGTTTTCTCATCAAACATCCCCGGATTGCGCGGGCTTTCCGGCTTTTTTACAGTTCCGTACACCCGCACAGCGGCTCCGACCGGCAGATCTCCCCGCTTTGCGAGCAGATAAATTTTCCCTTTGCTTCCCTCCCCGCGCAGCACATACCCGTTGTTGCTGCTCTTTTTCTCATACGTTTCAATTGTCCCTGCAATCCACACCTTCCTGCCCTGCTGCGCTTTGTTTTCGTATTTGGGGTCAGAAAAAGGCGTGCCAAGTGGCACGCCCGCAATCCGCAGCAGCACAAGCACCAGCATGAATCCAAGACACGCCAGGCACATGGGCCGTTTTCTCATGTATCTTTTTCCTCCAGATAAGACAGGTCTTCCTCGTAGAACTGATTGAGTTTCATCGTTTCACGGAAGGTTACATCGCTCTCTCCGTTGATGGAAAACTGCACCTTATCCACCTTACAGTTCGCCGTGATGGAATCCACCACCGCGTAAATCGGAATCTGCTCCGCCACACTCGAAAGCGCAGAATCCTTAAAAGATTTGTCAAAATTCACATAGGCAATCCGATCGGATGTCGTGACACTTAAGACATTCATCGTATCCGGCAGCACTGCATAGTGGCCGTCTTCTTTCGGTCCCTTCATCAGCTGCTCCACCACGACACGTTCCAGCGGAATGTTCGTGCTGTACGGCACCCGCCGCGTCTCTTTCACAAGATGATCGCCTGCTTCATTTGCAAAATACAGTGTCAGCGTCGCATACTGATACTGATAAATTTCCCTTCCGGAATTTTCCAGAAAGCTGTCCGCCGTCATCGTTCCGATCTCGCGTCCTTTGGAATCCTTTAACGGATCCCCGTCAATCAGAAGCGTCACGCGCTCCACCTCCGGAACCTGCACAAAGGTACGCACCAGTCCTGCACGCACCAAAACCTCCTGCGGCCGCGCAAGCTCTCCGTACTCTCCACTTAAGTTCAGCGTAAGGAGCCCGTTCTCCAGCGTATACGTCTTGATGGAAATCCCATTGGAAAGAAGTGCCTGGTTTCCGTCCTTGGCAGGTTTCTCCTGCAGCGCGTCAACCAGCTCCTTGATCAGTTTCTGATCCGTTCCTTCTTTTGGTTCATACGGCTCCTGCACCAGTGTTGTGCCGGTTTTGTCCAGGCAGTACAGGTGATACGCCGACTCCTTCTGGCTCTTCTGCCACTGCCCGCAGCCGCTAAGAAGCAGCACGCCGGCCAGCAGTACGCCAAGTATCCGTTTCATGTGCGCCACCTCCTACATCACGTAATTCAGAGGAATCCGCACGGAAAATGTCGTTCCCTCGTTTTCTTTGCTGTATACACGGATCGCTCCCCGGTGCATGACAATCGCGCTCCGCGCAATCGCAAGGCCAAGGCCGGTTCCGCCGATTTCCCGCGAGTGGGACTTGTCCACGCGGTAGAAACGCTCGAAGATATGCGCAATCGACTCCTCCGGGATGCCGATGCCGGAGTCTGCCACCGTCACGTAGAAATATTTGTGATCCGCATTTAAGGATACATGCACCCATCCATTCTCGTTGTTGTATTTGATGCCGTTTTCGATCAGGTTCGAGAACGCCAGCGAGAGCTTCGTCGCATCCACCTCCGCATTGACCGGGCGGAAGCTGTCGAGAATGAGCTCCACATTTTTCTGTGCGGCAATCGGATGAAGCCGCTTCAGCAGCTGCTCTAACAGCTCGTTGATATTGACCTGGGTGATATTGAGGTCTGCCACCTTTTTATCCATCTTGACCAGCGACAAAAGGTCGGTAATAATCTGGTTTTCGCGGTCGATCTCCGAGGTAATATCCTGCATGAACTCCTGATAAAGTTCCACCGGAACGCCCTCCTGCCCGTTCAGCGAATCCGCCAGAACCTTCATGGACGCAAGCGGCGTCTTTAACTCATGCGAGACGTTCGAAACAAATTCCTGGCGGGAATCGTCGAGCGTGCGGACGCGGGTCAGCATCTTGTTGAATGCGTCCGTGATCAGCTCTGTCTCGAGGTAATCCGGAACAGAAATGCTTTCGTCGAGATAGCCGTCGGTGATGTCCTCGATGGAACGGGTGACCTTCTGGAACGGCTTCATCAGAATGCCCGCGAGCAGATAGCCAAAAACCAGCACGAGAAGCGCAATGATCGAAAGAATCGTCATTCCCTTCGTCTCCAGAATTTTCATATTCGCACGGATCTCATCCGTCGAAATGCTGACGAGCATAACGCCGAGCGTCTCCTTCGTCTCGGTATTCTGAATCCGCACCGTCATTTCCAGATAGCTGTTTTTCCGGTCGTACTGGCTCGTCTCCTTGCCCTGAAAGCTCTGGATGACCTCCTGCGAGATAATCGTCTTTCCGCGGTCCATATCGTACGTATCTTTGATGACGCGGAAATCCTGGTCGATAATCAGGATTCTGCCGCCGTAGATATTTGTCAGCATACTGAGCTGTCCGTTGATGACATCCGATCCAGGATCTTCCATGTAATTCTGCTGGATGAGCTGGTTGCAGATAATATCGCACTGATTTTTTACGGTAATGCTGCGCACCGATACCGCACGGTCCTCATAGCTGTTTACGATGCTCTTCTCAAGGATCACACACGGTACAATGCCGATGATCACAAGAATCACCGTGATGCGGAAGCGCAGACTCCGCAGAAACTTCCATTTTTCTTTGTTTTTAAGCCTGGAAATAGTAACCAACTCCCCACTTTGTGTGAACGTACTTCGGTTCACTTGGATTTTTCTCAATCTTTTCGCGCAGACGGCGGATATGTACATCTACGGTGCGCACGTCGCCCGGGTACTCATAGCCCCAGACAATATTCAGCAGGTTCTCTCTGCTGTACACCTTGTTCGGATTGAAGACGAGAAGCTCGAGCACATCGAACTCCTTCGCAGTCAGATTGATCTCGCGGTCTCCGATGAAGACTCTTCTGCTCTCGCAGTCGATCCGCAGGTCTTTCACCTGTACGACTTTTGCTTTCTCTTCTTTTGGCTCCTGGCGGGCCGCACGGCGCATGATGGCCTTGATGCGTGCTTTTACTTCCAGAATGTTGAACGGCTTTGTGATGTAATCATCTGCGCCGTATTCCAGTCCCAGGATTTTGTCCATGTCCTCGCCCTTTGCGGTCAGCATGACGATCGGAACGTTGGAAAATTCACGGATCTGCTGGCAGACGGACAATCCGTCCAGCTTTGGCAGCATCAGATCCAGAAGGATCATATCGTATTCTTTTTCTTTTGCCATGGAGAGTGCTTCCTCGCCGTCGTATGCGCAGTCAACCTCCATGCCGTCCTGCTCCAGGCTGAAGCGGATTCCTTTTACGATCAGTTTTTCATCATCAACTACAAGAACTTTCTTTGCCATTTCTTCTCCTTCTTGTTCTAAACCTCGATAGAACCCCTTATCTTTTCAAACATCTTTCCCTTGATGCCCTCAATGTTCATAATCTCCTCAATCGAACCAAACGGGCCGTTTGCTTCGCGGTAGGCGATGATGGCATCCGCACGGCTCTCTCCGATGCCGGAGAGTGTCATCAGTTCTTCTTTTCCGGCCGTGTTCAGGTTGACTTTGCCGGAACCGGAAGCCTGCTCCGTGCCGCCCGTATTCTGCTGCGGCGTTTCCGTGCTTTCCATGTTTTCTGCCTCCTCGCGCGTCCAGACGGTGATCTGCTCTCCGTCTTCGATTTTCCGTGCAAGATTGAGGATTTTTTCTTCAGCATCCGGCAGAAATCCGCCTGCCGCTTCCACAGCCTGCACTACGCGGCTTCCGCCCGGCAGCGTGTAGACACCGGGGGAAGCGACCGCACCGCAGATATAAACCTGCACCGTTTCTTCCGGTGCTGCCTCCTGTGCCTCACGTTTTTCCGGAATGCCTGTGGTTTCTCCGGCGCTTTTTTCGGAAACCGTCTGCTCCTCATCCACTTCCTTCTGATTCCCGAAAACGGTTTCCGCCGTGCTCCCGCCTGTGCTATCTGACAGTTTGTATTCTGTATCCCTGTGGTTGCATCCGCAGAGCAAAAAAACCAGCATCGCCGCCAGTATTTTTGCATGTTTTCTGCCTCTGTTCTGCTGTTTTTTCAATTTCATGCTGTGTACTCCCTTCCGCTTCGCATCTGACGCGCAAGGGTCCCTTGTGTACGCATAACTACGTTTCTATTGTATCGAAGAAACCATAAAAATACAAGTAGAAATCTTAATCGTTATTCCCACTGAAACACTACAATTCCCACAACTGCCACTGCCATGCCGAGCAGCTTGCGCACGGTGAAATCCGTTTTTTCCATACCGAAAAGGCCGAACAGTTCAATCAGCCACGCCGCTGCGAGCTGGGAAATGACGATCAGCATCGCCGCCTTCGCCGGGCCGAGCCCTGCCATACTCCAGATAACCGTGATCGTGATAAACGCGCCAATTGCCCCGCCGAGCAGCAGATACCACGGCTTTACGCGGAACAGATCCCCGATGGGCTCCCTCCCGGTGATGCACCATGCCGCAAGACAGACGGCAAACGCACTAATCTGCACCCAGCCGGCCGCCAGCCATGTACTCGTCTGTTTCGTCACCTCTGTGTTGAAAACGCCCTGAATACTCATCAGTGCGCCGGAAAGCAGCGCTGTTAAAATTCCCGCCATTGATTTTTCCTCCTGCTGTTTTTTTATGTACTCTCGGAGTCTTTCTGCGCTTGATTTTACGAGAAGATTTTTTGTCAGTTGTGCCCAAATTTCTGAGGCGTACGCGGTGCGTACGTTGATGAAATTTGGGTGCAGCTGGCGGAAAATCGGCCGTAAAAGCAAGTGCAGAAAGGCCCCGAGAGTACATTTTATACTATTCCTTTTTTCCCCGTTTTTATACAGAACCGAGGGACAGCAGGAAAACAGCCGCCCGGTCTCCTGCATAGGAAACCAGACGGCTGTCTATTTCACATTACTGTAATGCTTTCTCCAGTTTTTCAATCATCTCATCGATGTCATCTTTCGTAATCACAAGCGGCGGTACCATACGAAGAACGTCGCTTCCGGCGGAAATCACAAGAAGTCCGTTCTCAATCGCGCGGTTGATGACTTCTCCGACCGGACGGCCCGTTACGACAAGGCCCTGCATGAAGCCTTTTCCACGGCGTGCTGCGAGGCAGTCATATTTTTCCACCAGCTCGTCCAGCTTTTTCTCCAGATACGGAGCCGTCTCTGCTACATGTTCTACGACATGCTGTTTCTCATAGCATTCAAATACAGCATTGACAGCCGCGCAGGCCAGCGGGTTTCCGCCGTATGTCGTTCCGTGGTCTCCCGGAACGAGCGAATGCTCTGCCGTCTTTTTATTCAGCACGAAGGCGCCGACCGGAACGCCGCAGCCAAGTGCTTTTGCACACGTCATGACATCCGGCTGTACGCCGTAATCCTGCCATGCGAACAGCTTTCCTGTTCTTCCCATGCCGCACTGGATCTCATCGAGGATCAGCAGAATGTCGTGCTCGTCACACAGATCGCGCACGCCCTGTAAAAATTCTTTCGTTGCCGGATAGATACCGCCCTCGCCCTGTACAGTCTCCATGATGATCGCACATGTCTTGTCGGTAATCTGTGCCTTTACGCTCTCCAGATCATTAAAATCCGCAAATTTAATGCCGCCGATCAGCGGTTTGAACGGATCCTGATAATGCGTATTTCCTGTTACAGAAAGCGCTCCAAGGCTTCTTCCATGGAAGGAATGGTTCATCGCGATGATCTCGTGATCGTTGCTGCCGTCTTTTAAGTAAGCGTATTTTCTCGCTACTTTGATGGCTCCCTCGATCGACTCCGTACCGCTGTTCGTAAAGAATACTTTATCCATGCCGGATGCCTTCGCCAGCTTTTCTGCCGCGGAGCCCATCGGAGCATTGTAGAACAGGTTGGAAACATGGATGACTTTGTCCACCTGGTCTTTCACTGCTTTTTTATAATCGTCATTGCTGTAGCCGAGCGCATATACCGCGATACCTGCCGCAAAGTCCAGATATGCTTTTCCGTCGGTGTCATACAGATGAACGCCCTCGCCGTGGTCGATCACGAGCGGGAACCGGTTATAGGTGTGGAGCACGTACTGCTCGGTCTGTTCCATATACTCATTCGTCTTCATGATTGAATTTCTCCTTGTTTTCCCCTAAAATAGCCGTACCAATTCCTTTGTTCGTAAAGATCTCAAGCAGCAGGCAGTGCGGGATTCTTCCGTCCATGATGTGGACTCTCGATACGCCGTTCTCGATCGCATCGATGCAGCCCTGCAGTTTTGGAATCATGCCGCCACCGACATTTCCGTTGGTGATGAGATCTCTTGCTTCCTGTACGTGGAGCTCGGAAATCAGGCTCTCCGGGTCCTTCGGATCTTTGTATACACCCTCGATATCGGTCAGGAATGCCAGTTTTTCTGCATTTAACGCCTCTGCGATCGCGCAGGCTGCGTCGTCTGCGTTAATGTTGTAGGTGTTGAAATCATCGTCCATGCCAACCGGGCAGACTACCGGCAGAAAATCGTTATCCAGAAGATCGTACAGCACTTTCGGGTTTACATTTTTGATATTTCCAACGAAGCCGATGTCCTCTCCCTTGGACAGCTTTTTCTCTACGTTTAAGAGACCGCCGTCTTTTCCACTGATGCCGACAGCATTAACTCCGAGCGACTGAATCATGGTGACAAGCTCTTTGTTGACCTTATTCAGCACCATCTCTGCCACTTCCATCGTATCGGCATCCGTTACACGAAGGCCGTTGACGAATTTCGGTTCCATGCCGACTTTTCCGACCCAGCGGCTGATTTCCTTTCCGCCGCCGTGTACGATGATCGGTTTGAAGCCGACCAGTTTCAGAAGAACCACGTCCTGGATGACGTTTCTCTTTAACTCTTCATCCACCATTGCGCTTCCGCCGTATTTGATGACAATGATTTTGCGATTGAACCGCTGAATATAAGGAAGTGCCTCGATCAGCACATTTGCTTTGTCCAGATACATCTGATTTACCATGATTTTTTCCTCGCTCTCCTCTTTTGATTCCTGGTTCTGCTGTACCGAAAATACGATTTCCCGGCACGTTTTCGTTGTATTCCCTCAGAATTTCATCCGAATGTTTTTAAGAACGGTAATCCGCATTAATTTTTACATAGTCATAGGTCAGGTCGCAGCCCCATGCCGTTGCTGTCGCCTCTCCCATGTGGATGTCGGCGGTCGCAGTTACTTTCGGCTCGGAGAGGATCTTCGTTGCCTCCTCCTCGCTGTAGTCAACGGCAACACCTTTCGTGATAATCTGCAGTTTTCCGGCTGCGCTCTCAAAATAGAGATCTACATTTTCCGGATCGAATTTTGCTCCGGAGTAACCCATCGCGCAGAGGATTCTTCCCCAGTTGGCGTCATGGCCGAAGATTGCCGCTTTCGTCAGACTCGATGTGATGACGGATTTTGCCAGTGTCACGGCCTGCTCTTTGCTCTCGGCTCCCTGAATCGTCACTTCGAACAGTGCGGTTGCGCCCTCGCCGTCGCCTGCGATGTGCATCGCCTGTGTTTTATTGACTTCAAAGAGTGCTTCTTTGAAAATCTTGTAATCCTCGTTTTCTTCCGTAATTTCCGGGTTTCCGGCAAGACCGTTTGCCAGAAGGAGAACGGTATCGTTTGTGGAAGTATCACCGTCTACGGAAACCATGTTGTAGGTGTCCGGTACGACTTCGCTTAATACTTTCTGCAGCATCTCTTTCGAAATATTGACATCGGTTGCCACAAAGCTCAGCATGGTGCACATATTCGGATGGATCATGCCGGAGCCCTTGCACATACTGCCGATCGTTACGGTTTTTCCGCCGATTTCGATCTGAACAGCAACTTCCTTCGGCTCGGTGTCGGTTGTCATGATCGCCTGTGCTGCTGTAGCTGCGGCTTCTCTTGTAGCTGCAAGCTGCGGTTTCAGCATTTCCACGCCGGCTGCGATCTTATCAATCGGAATCTGTTTTCCGATAACACCGGTCGATGCAACGAGAACGGAGTCCTCTGGAATGGAAAGTGCAGCCGATGCTGCCTCTGCGGTTTTTCTGCAGTAGCCATAGCCCTCCTCGCCGGTGCATGCATTGGCGATTCCGCTGTTGCAGACGATTGCCTGTGCGGTTGGATGGTTGTATACAATCTCCTGGTCCCATTTGACCGGAGCTGCTTTTACGATGTTTGTAGTAAAGGTTCCTGCTGCTACGCACGGTACCTCGCTGTAGACAAGTGCCATATCCTTTACGCCCTGTTTTTTAATTCCTGCTGCGCCGCCTGCTGCCTGAAAACCTTTTGCAGCAGTGATGCCTCCTTCAATCTTTTTCATTCTTTTATCCTCACTTTTCGTAAATTCCGTCTGTTGTCTGCTTCTGTCTTTTTTACGGGAACATCGGCGGCATGCACAGGCCTTCGTTTTCCGGCAGGCCGAACATCAGGTTCATATTCTGTACCGCCTGTCCTGCTGCGCCTTTGACCAGATTGTCCATCGCACCCATCATGATGATTCGTTTCGTTCTCGGATCGATCTTGAAGTTGACATCCACATAGTTGCTTCCCTCGACCCATTTCGTCTGCGGGCAGACATCCTTATCGAGAACACGTACAAACTGCTCGTTGGCATAATACTTATCGTAAACGGCTTTAACCTTTTCGTAAGTCACATCTTTTTTCAGGGATGCATATGCCGTTACGAGAATGCCGCGGTTCATCGGAACAAGATGCGGGGTGAAGTTCAGGGTGATCGGGTAGCCAGCTGCATAGGAAAGCTGCTCCTCGATCTCCGGTGTGTGGCGGTGGCCGGCAACGCCGTATGCCTTGATGTTTTCATTGACCTCACAGTAGAGGTTGTCCACTTTCGCCCCTCTTCCTGCTCCGGAAGTTCCGGATTTTGCATCGATGATGATGGTGTTGCCATCAATGAGATCTTCCTTTAATAAAGGATAAATCGAAAGAGTTGAGCAGGTCGGATAGCATCCCGGGTTTGCCACGATGCGCGCCTGTTTTACTTTCTCACGGTTGATCTCGCACAGTCCGTAAACCGCCTCGTCGATATACTGCTGGGATTTATGCTCGATCTTGTACCACTCTTCATACGTTTTTACATCTTTAATACGGAAATCGGCGCTCAGGTCGATGACCTTTACTTTCGAAAGAATTTCATCATTTACCAGGGAAGCACAGAGTCCCTGCGGAGTTGCTGTAAAAATGACGTCTACTTCCTTTGCAAGCTGCTCCATGTTGTCGTCCTTGCAGACATCGTCTACTAACTGAAACATATTCTGGTAAACCGACGCATATTTCTTATCGATATAGCTTCTGGAACCATACCATTTAATCTCCACATCTTTGTGTCCCAGGAGAATACGCACCAGCTCGCCTCCTGCATATCCTGTAGAACCGATAATTCCTGCTCTGATCATACCTTTTTCTCCTTTTTTCTTTCGCCCGTTTTCTTGTCTTGCCGGACATTTTTTCTTTTTTCTTTATGATAGCTCAATTATTTTCTTTTTTCAATGAAAAATCTTTGTTTTCTGCTGTCATATACCGTCGATTGCATAAGTATACACCTCAAATGTATATTATGCAAGTTTTTTTTGAATTTCTGAAAAAAAGCTTGCATAATCCTGTCGTATGATGTATATTTTAGTCATTGACGATGCACCGCGCATATAGGTGCACGAGAAATCCAAGGAGGATCTTACATTATGAAAGAAAAAGTTGTACTTGCCTATTCCGGCGGACTTGATACTACTGCCATTATTCCGTGGCTGAAAGAGACCTTTGACTACGAAGTAATCTGCTGCTGCATCGACTGCGGCCAGGGAAACGAGCTGGTTGGCCTCGATGAGAGAGCAAAACTTTCCGGCGCTTCCAAATTATATATCGAAAACGTTATCGACGAGTTCAGTGAAGACTTCATCATGCCGTGCGTAAAAGCAGGCGCTGTTTATGAGAACAAATACCTGCTCGGTACTTCCATGGCACGTCCGGTTATCGCAAAGAAACTCGTTGAGATCGCAAGAAAAGAAGGTGCTGTTGCCATCTGCCACGGCGCTACCGGTAAAGGAAATGACCAGATCCGTTTCGAGCTCGGCATCAAAGCCCTTGCTCCGGATATCAAAGTAATCGCTCCTTGGAGAATGACCGATGTATGGACCATGCAGTCCCGTGAAGACGAGCTGGCTTACTGTAAAGCACACGGCATCGACCTTCCGTTTGATGCAAACCACAGCTACAGTCGTGACCGTAACCTGTGGCACATCAGCCATGAGGGACTTGAGCTTGAGGATCCGTCCAACGAGCCGAACTACGACGATCTTCTCGTACTGACCACTCCTCCGGAAAAAGCTCCGGACGAAGGCGAGTACGTAACCATGACCTTTGAGGACGGCGTTCCGAAGACCTTAAACGGAAAAGAAATGAAAGTTTCTGAAATCATCACCGAGCTGAACAAGCTGGGCGGAAAACACGGCATCGGTATTGTTGATATCGTTGAGAACCGTGTTGTCGGCATGAAATCCCGCGGTGTTTATGAGACTCCTGGCGGAACCATCCTGATGGCTGCACATGAACAGTTAGAGGAGCTGATTCTCGACCGTGAGACCCTGAAAACAAAGAAAGATCTCGGAAACCTGCTTGCTGAGGTTGTTTACGAAGGAAAATGGTACACTCCTCTGCGCGAGGCAATCCAGGCATTCGTTGATGTAACCCAGAAATACGTAACAGGCGAAGTAAAATTCAAACTGTTCAAAGGCAACATCATCAAAGCCGGCGAGTCTTCTCCGTACAGCCTGTACAATGAGTCTCTTGCTTCCTTCACCACCGGCGATCTCTATGATCACCACGATGCAGACGGATTCATCACCCTGTTCGGTCTGCCGCTGAAGGTTCGTGCGATGAAGATGCAGGAGCTGGAGAAAAACAACAACAAATAAGATCTGATCCTATGGATTCCCAAAAGAAAGCGGACTCGCTCCGCTTTCTTTTTTTGCATGCAAAAAGGACCCGCCCATTTCAGGCAGGTCCCTTTGTTGCCAGGCATATCAATAATTGGTCCAGTGGACCAATTTTGATTATTCGTAATATGCGTCGATTCCGTCCGCAATTCCCTGTGCCATCTTGTTTCGGTAATCCTCGGTTGCCATCAAACGGTCCTCGGAAGGATTGCTCATGAAGCCAAGCTCAATGATCGTGACCGGAATGGTACTCCAGTTGATGCCGCTCATGGAATCGGTGTAAATCACATCGCGGTTCTTCGCACCGGTGTCTTTGCAGAATGCTGCGATCATCTTCTGGGAGAGCTTCTGGCTCTTGCTGATCACATCACCGGAAAGATACGTATTTCTGCTGCTCGGTGCCATCGTGAGTGCTCCGTAAACCGACTGGTTCGAATCGCCGTTCGCGTGTACACGCACGAGAATGTCTGCTCCGTTCTGCGCGGCAAGTTTTGCACGCTCGGAGTTGCTGATATTGACGTCGTGCGTCTCGCGGATCATGTAAACATCGTAGCCGCGCTCCTCAAGGATATCGCGTACCTTTAAGGATACCGCAAGGTTCAGCTCATACTCATTGATGCCGGTTGCCACACCGCATGTTCCGGAAGCAACCTTCGCCTTATAGGTCGATGATCCCGGTCCGATCGGCTCTTTCTCGCTGTTTCCTCTTCTCTGGTGTCCTGCGTCGATTGCCACGCAGATATTTTTGCTGTTCCGGCGGACACCGTTTTTATCAACGTAATAGCCGTCGATGTAGGTATCCTTATAGATGCCTCCCCAGCTTCGGAAGTAATACGTTTTTCCGTCCACTTCCTGCCAGCCGTTCTTGTAAATACCGCCCCAGCTCCTGAAGTAATACGTTGCGCCTTTGATCGTTACCCACTGGCTCTTATACATGCCGCCCCAGCTCTGCAGGTAATACCAGTTATTATCATACCACAGCCATTCACTGTGCATCATTTTGCCGTCCTGCCTCAGATAATACCAGTTCTTGTCATACAGCAGCCAGCCTTCCCCTTTTGGGGTTCCGTTGCTGTCCATGTAATACCAGTCACTGCCCTTGGCCGCCCAGGCGTTCACGCGCATGCCGCCCCAGCTTTCAAAGTAATAATCAACGCCGTCAATCGTCTGCCAGCCGGTACTCATCACACCGTCTGCGTCTACATGGTACGTTCTTTTATCATGCACAAACCACTGATTCGTTCTGAGGCTTCCGTCCTCATTCAGATAGTACCATGTTCCACCGACTTTTTTCCAGCCCTGGAATCCGGCTCCGCCCCAGCTCTCGAAGTAGTAGAGCGTTCCGTCAATCTTCTGCAGTCCGGTGCTCATCACACCGTTTTCATCTACATGGTATGTTCTCTTGTCGTGAACGAACCATTCATTCGTTTTGACGCTTCCGTCCTCGTTCAGATAGTACCATGCCCCGCCGACTTTTTTCCAGCCTTTGTATCCGGCTCCGCCCCAGCTCTCAAAATAATAGAGCTTTCCGTTGACCATCGAAAGACCCGTGCACATGATTTCGTCTGCATTCAGATAATATCTCCGGTTCAGATGGGTGATCCACTCGCTGGCGGCCATCGTGCCGTCCTCTTTTCTGTATTTCCAGCTTCCGTCCTCCTGTTTCACCCAGCCGGCAGGAAGTTTCTCTTCCGGCTCCTGTTCGTTGTCCTCACCTGGAATCGTAACAGCCGGCGTCTCGTTTTCCGAAGTACCGCTCTGCTCCTGCGCTGCCGCTTCCTCATCCGAATTCTGCTCGGAACTTTCCGTCTCATCCTGCTGCCAGGTTACGGCCGTGCCGTCATTTTCTGCTGCGCTTACCCTTGCCGGAAGCGCCCAGCCTCCTGCCGCAACGGCCGCTGCGATCAGCAGTGCTGCGATTTTCTTTTTTGCCATCTGGTTTTCCTCCTTTTATCGCGCCATCTGGTAAATCTCATATACTTCCTGTGCGCCCAGCTTGCGGATGCGGGACAGTTTTACAGTGTCCTGCTGTGTTGCATCCATGGAAAGGGCACGCAGATCCTCATCCGACGGGTTCAGAATATCAAGCTCATGCAGGGAGGTCGGCATGCCGAGCGAATGGAAGAACGCTACTGTGCGCTCAATGCCTTCCGTTGCCCGTTTGTGATCGCTTCCCTCTGTGATGCCCCAGACTTTTTCTGCAAACCGTGCAAACCGCCAGAGAACCGTCTCCTCATCGTACTGGTATTTCGCCCAGGCACCCCAGACTGCCGCCAGGGATGCGCCGTGTGCTACATCGTATTTTGCACTTAACGCATGGCCGAATTTATGTACCGAAAAATCTTTGCCGCGTCCGCACTCCGTCAGTCCATTGTGTGACAGGCTTCCGCACCACATGATTTCCGCCATCGCATTGTAATCGGATGGGTTTTCCAGAACCTTCGGTCCGTTTTTGATTACGGTACGGAGGAGTCCCTCTGCGATCTCGTCCGTCATCTCGCACTGGCTCTCCGGAATGAAATAGCGCTCCATCGTGTGCATCATGATGTCGGTTACGCCGCAGGCAATCTGGTATTTCGGCAGGGTTGCTGCCAGCTCCGGATTCATGATGGCAAACTTGCAGCGGTTGAACGGCGTGTTGATGCCTGCCTTTTTGCCGATTGCCTCGTTTGTCAGAACGGCGGAATCACTCATCTCGCTTCCGGCTGCCGGAATCGTCAGAACCGCTCCCACCGGGAGAGATTTTGTCAGCGGTACTTTTTTCGTCCAGATATCCCAGAGTGCCTCCTCCGGATTTGCAGCTCCGTGTGCAACGGCTTTTGCGGTGTCAATCGAGCTTCCGCCGCCGACGGCAAGAATAAAGTCTGCCTGCATTTCCACTGCTTTTTTCACACCCTCCTCGGCAAGGGCAAGTCTCGGGTTTGGTTTTACTCCGCCAAGCTCTTCAAAGGCAAGGCCCTCTTTTGCAAGAGATGCTTCCACTCGGTCCAGAAGACCGCTCCGTTTTGCACTTCCGCCTCCGTAAACGACGAGCACCTTTGTGCCGCCCCATTTCTTTACCTCAGCGCCTGCCTGGTTTTCGGTCTCTTTTCCGAACACGACTTCCGTCGGGGTATACTGTATAAACTGATCCATCTTCTTATTTCCTCCCTGCATTTTTATTCTTCATAAATCCGTACGTTTCCCGAGCTTACACGGTAAAGATCGTCTCTCCTGTTTTCCAGAGACGGGATTTCATTTCTTGTCCGCTCCAGCACTTCCGGATCCAGCTCTGCGATGAGTACCTGCGGGGTATCATCTGCCTCCGCAAGAATTTCGCCGTCCGGCGCAAGGATCATGGAATGGCCGTACGCCTCAAACCGCGCTTTCTGGCCGCACTGGTTGGCGGCGAGCACGTAGCATCCGTTTTCAATGGCGCGCGTGCGCAGCAGTGCTTCCCAGTGGCGCTCTCCCGTTGCTTTCGTAAAATCCGCCGCTATCAGAAATGCATCTGCTCCGGAGGATGCCATCAGCCGGTACTGTTCCGGAAAGCGGATATCGTAGCAGATGCTCATGCCGAACAGGCCAAGCGCCGTGTCCGCAAGAACAATTTCATTTCCCGGGCAGATCTCGCGTGATTCTTCGTAGGAGACACTGCCCGGAATATTTACATCAAACATATGTATTTTGCTGTATTCTGCAATCGTTTCTCCATCTGGTCCGAACAGAAACGACGTGTTGGACGGACGTCCCGGATGGCGCCGTACCGTCATGCTGCCGCAGTGCAGATAGACACCGTACCGTTTGGCAAGGCTGGAAAACCGGCGGCTGACGTAGCCCGGCACTGCACTTGCGTGGCCCGGCATGTCTGCTCCCGTGTATTCTGCGGTCTCCGGAAAAAGAATCAGCTTCGCTCCCTGTTCCGCCGCCTCCCGCACATACTGCTCGGCCATACGCATATTTTCATTCATATCCGGCCCGGAATCCATCTGCACCAGACCTGCAATTATTTTTTCCATCTTTTTGTCCCCTCGTTTCACATGTTATCTTGTGATTTTTCCGCTTATACTCTCGTTTATTATATCGTTACAGTTCACAGATACCTGCGAACTGTAACATTCGCAGCCCTCATTGAAAGTTTTGCTACGCAAAAGGAGGGCTGCTCACACCTGAATCACTTTCTTACGCAGCGAAACAGCAAGTGTTTCACTGCTGATTGAACAGTAATATTATATCTCATATTCCCCAAAACAGCTACCCAAATTCGCAATTTTCATACCTTTTGCAGCTTTTATTTTTTAATTTTTGAAAATAACAATTGACAAATCTGGAAAACAGGAGTAGCTTAGAACCATAAGCTGTCGTGTTCGATCAGATGCGGCAGAAAAAATCATGAAAGGAGAACACCACTTATGATCAATCTTATTTATGCATCCAGCGTAAAACAGAATAAACTTCGTATGGCGATCAAACCAGGTGGCTGCCCTTCTTTCGAAATTCTTTGTAAGCATTAACTCTGCATAACAAATCTCTATGCATTCTTTATGCCTGCTATTTCGCACAGAAGGCGCGGTACGTTGATACTGCGGCTTTTTTTATTGCTATAAACAGTACGAAACCGTTCTTTCCGGCTTCGCTCCGTTTCCGGCAGGCAGATTCCGCGGTCTTCTTACCGCATCGATTCCCTTCTTTTATATACAAACGCAGCCTTCGCTTTCGTTTTCCGTTGTTCCGTTCCCACACTTACGGAGCTTTTGAAAGCCTATGTTCTGCCAGACACCCAAACGACATCAATGAGGAGGTTTTAACATTCATGAAGAAAAATCCAATCGGTAAGTACCTGCTCCAGAACTGGTACTACTACGTTTTCGCTTTTGGTTCCATGGCCTTAAGTGTCTTTCTCGATATGCTCGCGCCGCTTGTCACGCTGCACATCGTGGATGACGTGCTGGTCGGTCACAAAATGGAACTGCTCTGGAAATACCTTGCCGCCTTTCTTCTGATCGGTGCCGCAAAAGCCCTGTTTCAGTACATCAAAGAATTTTTATTCGATGTCAGCAGCGTCCGCGTCGCCAGCCAGATGAGGGGCAACCTGTTCCGCCACGTCCAGCGGCTTTCGGTGGAATACTTTGACAAAAACAATACCGGCGAACTCCTCGCCCGCGTGCGCGATGACGTCGACCGGATCTGGGATATCCTCGGCTTTGCCGGCATGCTGATCTTAGAAGGCCTGATCTGTATCATGATGGCAATGGTCAGTATGGTCAAACTGGACCTGCCGCTGACACTCGTCTCCGTGGCGATCCTTCCTTTCGTCGCAGGCATCGCAATCCGCCTCGAAAAAGAACTCGACCGTGTCTACGATGCGATCAGCGAGGAAAACGCCGTCATGAATACCGTTGCACAGGAAAATCTCGCCGGTGTCCGCACCGTCAAATCCTTTGCACGGGAACCGTATGAGATCAAAAAATTCCGGAAACACAATCAGAAATACTGCGATCTCAACATGGATCAGGCGCGCGTCCTGATGAAATACGATCCCGCCATCTCGTTTCTTACGAAGCTGATGCGCGTGCTCGTCCTTCTCGCGGGCGGCTACGGTGTTATCCACGGACGCATTACGCTCGGTGTTTTAACGGCCTTTATGGAGTACACCTCCAAGATCACCTGGCCGATCGAAAACGTCGGCTGGCTCGGCAACTGCTTCGCTTCTGCGATTGCTTCCAACAAGAAGCTGAACAAAATTCTCGCAGAGGAGCCGCAGATCGCAGAACCGGAAAATCCGGTGGAGCTTTCAAAACTTCCGTGTGACCTGGAATTCCATCACGTCGATTTCTCCCTGCATGACACACCGATTCTGCAGGATATCGACTTTACCTTAAAGCAGGGCCACACACTCGGCATCATGGGTATGACGGGTTCCGGAAAAACAACCATCGTCAATCTGCTCGAGCGTTTTTACGATGTCACCGACGGTTCCATCTGTCTCGACGGCCACGATATCCGCACCCTGCCGCTGCGCACCGTGCGCGATACTTCTTCCGTCGTCATGCAGGATGTCTTCCTGTTCTCAGATACCATTTCTGAGAACGTCCGCCTCGGCAGCCGCAGCACGATGAAATCCGAGGAGGTACATAACGCTGTCTCCGCTGCATGTGCTTCCGAGTTCGTCGACCATCTTTCGGATCAGTACGAAACGGTCATCGGCGAGCGCGGCATGGGACTTTCCGGCGGTCAGAAGCAGCGTCTTTCCATCGCACGCGCCCTGGCAAAACAGGCTCCGATCCTCGTACTGGATGATTCCACCTCGGCGCTCGATATGGAGACCGAATACGAAATCCAGAACCATCTCGCCGAGAAAAAAGATGTTTCCAAGATCATCATTGCCCACCGCATTTCTTCGGTGCAGAGTGCCGATGAGATCCTGTATCTCGATCACGGACGCATCGCCGAGCGCGGCACGCATGAGAGTCTGATGGCACAGAAAGGCCTGTACTACTCCACCTGGGAGGCTCAGTACGGTGATTACCATAAAGCAAAGGCAGCCCTCGAGCAGGCACTTCCTGCCAATGCTTAATTCAATTTAATTTGTTACCCGACAACTTCTGTATTTACTTACCCGTTAAGAGAGGAACAATACGATTATGGCTATCAATTCCAGTAAAGTAGATGAAGAGCAGAAAGAGGTCTTAAAGAGCGCGACCATCCGCCGCCTCTTCTCCTACTTAAAAAATTATAAACGCCAGGTTGCCGTCGTTCTCGTGGTTCTCGCCGTTACCATCGCGATTTCCACTATGAACCCGCTGCTCCTGGAGTACGCCATCGACGTCAATATTGCGCAGAAAGACTGGCGCGGGCTTGTTGCCCTCTGCGTATTCATGGTTGTGATCAACCTGGTTTACGCGGCCGGTGTCCGCCTGCGGATGCTTCTGATGGCGCGCATTACCAACAACATTCTTCTGGAAATCCGTGACGAGCTCTACACGCATATCCAGACCTTAAGCTTCAGCTTTTTCGATACCCGCCCGGCCGGAAAGATTCTGGCGCGCATCATCGGCGATGTCAACTCGTTAAAGGATGTGCTGAACGACGGTGTCACAAAGCTGATTCCGAACATTCTCACGATCATCGCCATTCTGGTGATCATGATGATCAAAAACATCTGGCTCTCCTTAAGTGCGATTCTCGTGCTGCCGCTGATCGCTGTCGGCATGTATTTTATTCAGATCGTCGCACACAAGAGATGGCAGACGTTCCGGAAAAAATCTTCCAATGTTACGGCGTATATCCACGAGGACTTCTCCGGTATCCGCATCATCAAGAGCTTTACCGCAGAGCAGGAATCGCAGGGCGAGTTTGACCGGCTTCTTCTTGAGCATCAGAACTCCTTTATCCATGCGGTCCGCCTGGCGGATGGTTTTTCCGCTGTGATCGAGGTGACCTGGGGCATCGGAACGTTTCTTCTGTATTTTATCGGTATTTCCGTGCTCGGCGTGGATGCCGTTCCGATCGGTACGTTCACGGCGTTTGCGATGTATCTGACGATGTTCTGGGATCCGATCCAGAACCTGGCCGGTTTTTACAACAAGCTGATCACGAACCTTTCCGCTGCGGAGCGAATCTTTGAGATCCTCGACACACCGGCGGAGGTTGCCGACAAGCCTGGCGTCACAGAACTGCCGCCGATCAAAGGAGAAGTAACGTTCGACCACGTCAGCTTTGCCTACTCCGATGATCCGGACACGCTGGTTTTAAAAGATGTCAGCTTTACAGCGGCTCCCGGTGAGACAATCGCACTCGTCGGCCCGACCGGCGCTGGAAAGACGACCATTGTCAATCTGATCAGCCGTTTCTACAATATTACTTCGGGAACGGTCCGCGTCGACGGCCACAGCCTGACGGATGTCTCCATCAACAGCCTGCGTGCCCAGATGGGCGTGATGACACAGGACAACTTTCTCTTCTCCGGCACGATCCGCGACAACATTGCGTATGGAAAGCTCGATGCCACGGAGGAAGAAATCATTGCCGCCGCAAAGGCCGTGCATGCCCATGACTTTATCATAGAGCTGCCGGACGGCTATGACACCGAGATCAGCGAGCGCGGTGCCCGTCTTTCCAACGGCCAGCGCCAGCTTCTCGCCTTTGCCAGAACGATGGTGTCTGATCCGCGGATTCTGATTCTCGACGAGGCGACGTCCAGCATCGACACACAGACAGAAATTCAGGTGCAGCAGGGAATCGAAAGCCTGTTGAAGGGCCGTACCTCGTTCATCATTGCGCACCGTCTTTCTACTATTAAAAATGCGGACCGGATTTTCGTGATCGACCACGGAAAGATTTTCGAACAGGGAACCCACGACGAACTGATGGCAAAACAGGGCGCGTACTACCAGCTCTACCAGGCACAGTTCCGCAGGGTATCGTAATCCGGTTTCACAAAACGTATCAAATATCTGCAAAAAGCTGCTTCCCCGCTTCTGGCGGACGCAGCTTTTTGTGTCTTTCCTTGACAAATGAATCACCCCTGCTATATGATGGTAACTGATCTTTTTTCGGAGAGGTACACTCTCCGTCTGCCGCTTCCCACTCCTGCGGCATTTGTTACTGAACGGTCTGATACGGAGCTTTTTCACAATGCTTCCGTATTTTCTTTCAGAAAGGAGTATCATGACGTTTTTTTCCAGAAAACATTTACGCCTTCTCCTCCTTCCTGCGCTCCTTCTTCTGACGGGCTGCGCAGGTTCCGCAAAGGAGACGGCGGATTCCACAGAGAACGAAAAGCTCTCCGCCGTGGCGACCATTTTTCCGCAGTACGATTTTCTGCGTGCCATCGGCGGCGATCACCTCGATCTCCACATGCTGCTTTCCCCGGGCGCAGAAAGCCACTCATTTGAGCCGACACCGGGCGATATGATCACAGTTTCCGAATGCGATCTCTTCGTCTACGTCGGCGGCGATTCCGATGCCTGGGTGGAAACGATTCTCGATTCCGTCGATACCTCGAACAAAGAAGTCGTCACGCTGATGGACTGCGTCGACACCGTTGCCGAGGAAACGGTCGAGGGAATGGAGACCCACGGCCACGCACACGATCATGAGGACGAGGATACGGACCACGACGAGGATTCCCACGATCACGACGAGGATTCCCACGATCACGACGAGGATTCCCACGATCACGAAGACGAATCCCACGGCGAACAGGACGAGCACGTCTGGACTTCACCGAAAAATGCAATGCGGATTGTCCAGAAGCTCTGCGATGCGCTCTGCCGCCTCGACCCGGAAAACGCGGACGATTATCAGGCAAACACTGCTTCATACCTCGCTTCTCTTACCTCCCTCGATGAGGAATTTTCCGATGTCACAGCGAATGCCAGCCGCCACACCATCGTTTTCGGCGACCGTTTTCCGTTCCGCTATTTCGCAGACGCCTACGGCCTCGACTATTACGCGGCATTCCCCGGCTGCTCCTCGGAATCCGAGGCGAGTGCCAAAACACTTTCTTTTTTAATTGACAAGATCAACGAAGAGCAGATTCCTGTCGTCTTCCACACCGAGCTGTCCAACGAAAAAATGACGGACTGCATCTGTGAGGCGACCGGCGCGAAAAAGCTGCTGCTTCACTCCTGTCACAACGTATCCAAAGATGATTTCGAAAACGGCGCCACGTATCTTTCCCTGATGGAACAGAATGTCGCCGCACTAAAGGAGGCTCTGAACTAATGGCTCTACTTACCTGCAGTGATGTCACCTTCTCCTACGAGGGCATCCCGGTCCTGACCGATGTCAACTTTGCCCTGGAAGCCGGCTCCTACCTCTGTATTGTGGGCGAGAACGGTTCCGGAAAAAGTACTCTGGTCAAGGGACTGCTTCACTTAAAAAATCCGTCCACCGGCTCGATCACAACCGGCGACGGGCTTCATCCAAGCGAGATCGGCTATCTGCCGCAGCAGACCGCCGCACAAAAGGATTTCCCGGCGAGCGTCTGGGAAGTCGTGCTGTCCGGCCGGCAGAACCACCCGCATTTCCCGCCGTTTTACACAAAGGCAGACAAAGAGGACGCGCTCCGCAATATGGAGCTTCTCGACCTCCTTCCATTAAAGAAACGATGCTACCGTGATCTCTCCGGCGGCCAGCAGCAGCGTGTGCTTCTCGCTCGTGCGCTTTGCGCCACAAAGAAACTGCTGCTCCTCGATGAGCCGGTCACTGGCCTTGACCCGGTCATGACAAACGAAATGTACCAGCTCATCCGCCGCATCAACCGCGAGCAGAACGTTACGATCATCATGGTTTCCCACGATATCCGCAATATTCTGCCGGACGCAACGCACATTCTCCAGCTCGACCAGAAGCAGGTCTTCTTCGGTCCGATGGACGAGTATCTGAAAACCGAGGCGGGAAAACAGTTTTTAGGAGGTGCTGACTTATGATTTCGAATCTGCTGAAAATGCTTTCTTATCCGTTTATGCAGCGTGCCCTTGTGGTCGGCATTCTCGTCTCTTTGTGTGCCGCACTGCTTGGCGTCAGCCTCGTGTTAAAGCGCTACTCCATGATCGGCGACGGCCTCTCCCATGTCGGATTCGGCTCTCTTGCAATTGCAACGGCACTCGGTTTTGCTCCGCTTGCCTTCACAATCCCTGTCGTCGTGCTTGCCGCCTTTCTGCTGCTCCGCATGAACGAATCCAGCAAGATCAAAGGCGACGCCGCCATCGGCCTGATTTCAAGCTCTGCGCTTGCGATCGGTGTCATCACGGTTTCGTGGTCGAGCGGCATGAACACCGATGTCAACAACTACATGTTCGGAAGCATCCTTGCGATGAGTGATGAGGACGTTGTTCTCTCCGTGGTGCTCTCCATCGTCGTGCTGATCCTGTTCGTCCTGTATTACAACCGTATTTTTGCCGTCACTTTCGACGAGACATTTGCCAAAGCAACCGGTGTCCGCGCAGAGGTTTACAACATGCTGCTGGCATTCTTAACCGCCATCACCACCGTCCTCGGCATGCGCATGATGGGCGCGCTTCTGATCTCCAGCCTGCTGATTTTCCCGGCACTGACCTCGATGCGTCTCTGCCATACCTTCCAGAGCGTGGTGATCTGCTCCGCGGTTCTCTCGGTGGTGTGCTTCCTTCTTGGCATGTCCCTCTCGTTTTTCCTGTCCTCCCCTGCCGGAGCGACGGTCGTAATCGTGAACCTGCTGGCATTCCTGATCTTTTCTGCGATTGCCGGAATCCGCGAGCATACCGCATAAAAAGTTTCCGATCTGACCTGCTTTGTTTTACCGGAGGTATTTTATGAATCGAATTGTAATTGCACTGTTAAAACCGTTTTCCTTCATCCCGGCGATTCTGATGATGTCGATGATTTTCTCCTTCTCTTCCCAGAACGGAACGGAATCCTCACAGCTCAGTGAAAAAGTGGCGCGCGGCATTTTCATCACGATCGACCACGTCATGGACCGCGGATGGGATGATGAAAAGATCCAGGAACTGGCTGACGAGTATCAGTACCCGGTGCGGAAGCTGGCTCATATGACAGAGTACTGTCTGCTTGCAATCTGTGTTTCGCTTCCGCTCTACGTCTACGGCCTGCGCGGCTTCGCGCTCACGTTTCTTGCCGGCATTCTCTGTGTCGCCTTTGCCGCGAGCGATGAGTTCCACCAGACGACGGTCGCCAACCGCGGCCCGTCGTTAAAGGATGTCGGCATCGACAGCATCGGCGTTCTCTTCGGCATCACGTTTGTACGGCTGTTCTGCTGGATTGCACTCGGCGGAAATACGAAAAAAAGAAAGCGGCGCAGACGGCGTTACTATTACTAAAAATATTGGATAACAGAAAAATCCCCGTTGGAAAAATCATTTCTCCTGAAACTGATTTTCCCAACGGGGATTTTTTCATTTTTCTTAAAAACAGCTCTTAGGAAAGTGAATCCGCATACGCCTGAATATCTGCCTTCATCTGAATCCAGGCATCCTCATGCTCCACGTAGTACAGAGGGCAGAGCTTTTCGGTTACATCATAGTGACGGATCACATCGTCCGAAGTCAGATTGAACCGCTTGCATAAGAAACCGGCGAGCTGGACCACAGAATTGTATGTCTCATCGGTAAATTCACCGCTGTCATCCGGGTGGCAGCATTCAATCGAGATTGTATCGAAATTACGCTGGTTCGATGCATACGACCATTCACTCGTCGGGATACACTGAACGACTTCTCCCTCGATGCCGACGACGAAATGGCTGCTGGCCTGCGCCTCCTGCGTCTCAGACAGGTTTTCAAAGTAATCACGGTTCTGCATCGCCGTGCTTCCCGGGTTTGCGGTGTAGTGAATAACGATACCGTCCACCTTTTTCAGCCTCGTCTGCGGTCTGGACCAGCTGTTCGGCGTCAGAAGCTCCACATCAATCGGCGGAGCGCCGGTCCAGTCGGTGATATCGTTGTCCTCATAATCAGAACCGGAATAGTCAACGGCCGTGATATCACTTGCCGTTTTTGCCACACGGCGGATGCCGCTGTAAATGCCGACGCAGATCAGCACCACCAGAACTCCCGTCAGAAACATTCTGCGGTGAAGCTGGCGCTGCCTCTGTTTTCTTGTCATTTTTCCCCGTCTCTTCTGTGCCATATGTTCTCTCCCCGCTGCAAATAAGCACTCCCTCATTTGAAAAGGCAGAAGCTGAAAAGTTTCTGCCCTTTCCCCCTTCTGCCTTTTGCGACTTTTTATTCTTATTTATCGTCCACGCTGTAGTTCGGAGCCTCTTTGGTGATGTGGATATCATGCGGATGGGACTCTTTTAAGGATGCTGCGGAAATCTTCACAAATTTTCCGGTCTCCTTTAAGGTCTCAACATCTTTCGCTCCGCAGTAGCCCATACCGGAACGAAGTCCGCCGATCAGCTGGAATACAGTGTCCTCTACGAGACCTTTGTATGCTACACGGCCTTCCACACCTTCTGGAACCAGTTTCTTGGCGCCGGTCTGGAAGTAACGGTCTTTGCTTCCGTTCTCCATGGCTGCGATGGATCCCATTCCACGGTATACTTTGTATTTTCTTCCCTGGAACAGTTCGAAATCTCCCGGGCTCTCATCGCATCCTGCGAAGATGCTTCCCATCATGCAGACATTGGCACCGGCTGCGATAGCCTTTGTCATGTCTCCGGAGTACTTGATACCGCCGTCGGCGATGATCGGAGTTCCGGTCTTCTTTGCTTCCTCATAGCAGTCCATAACGGCTGTGATCTGCGGTACACCGATACCTGCAACGACACGGGTCGTACAGATAGAACCAGGTCCGATACCGACTTTAACAGCGTCTGCTCCGGCTGCGATCAGGTCTCTTGTTGCCTCTGCGGTTGCCACGTTTCCGGCGATTACCTGCAGATCCGGATAATGCTCTTTGATGAGACGAAGTGTTTTGAAGATATTTGCGGAATGTCCGTGAGCGGAGTCGATGACGATCACGTCTACGTGTGCTTTTACCAGCGCATCGACACGATCGAGCACGTTTGCCGTGATGCCGACTGCGGCACCGCAGAGCAGACGTCCCTGCTCATCCTTGGCGGACAATGGGTACTTGATGGTTTTCTCGATATCTTTGATGGTGATCAGACCTTTGAGGTTGAAATCGTCATCGACAATCGGAAGTTTTTCTTTTCTGGATTTTGCAAGGATTGCTTTTGCCTCGTCCAGCGTAACGCCTACTTTTGCAGTGATCAGGTTTTCGCTGGTCATGGACTCTTTGATTTTCTTGGTGAAATCAGTTTCAAACTTCAAATCACGGTTTGTAATAATACCAACCAGTTTTCCGTTCTCGGTAATCGGGACACCGGAAATACGGAATTTTGCCATCAGATTATTGGCATCTTCCAGGGTGTGCTCCGGAGACAGATAGAACGGATCGGTGATAACACCGTTCTCAGAACGTTTTACTTTGTCTACTTCTTCTGCCTGCTGCTCAATCGACATATTCTTGTGAATAATACCGATTCCTCCCTGACGTGCCATGGCAATTGCCATACGGTGTTCTGTAACCGTATCCATGCCGGCGCTCATCATCGGGATGTTCAGCTTGATCTTCTTGGTCAGATGCGTAGTCAGATCTACCATGTTTGGGGTTACTTCAGAATACTGCGGAACCAGAAGCACATCATCGAAGGTAATACCATCACCAATAATTGTACCCATTTTCTTATCTTCCTTTCTTCTTAAGTCTTTTTGATTTATCACCTAATTTAACACAAAACAAAAAAGCTGTCAATCCATAAATACTTTTCTTGGTGCGCGGTTGCGGATATCTTTTAACATCACTTCATCCGGTTCGAAGATCACCATCTGCATTGTGTTGTCCTTGGAGATCACAAATGCATACGGTTTGTGGCCCTGTCCTTCGATTCCGGAGGAATAGTTGTAACGTTTGATGCTCTGATTGTTTTTGTAGGAATCGAGCTGATGGGACTGGTACGGAGCCAGGATTTCCATGTTGGAAAGCTCATAGCTTGCGGCTCTTTTTCTTCTTGACTGCGAATAGATACGGTCGATGTCGAGCTCGCCGTTGACGTACAGATACTCAAACTCTACCGAAAGCTTCGGGATAAAAATATAGTCTACGATTCCAAGTACCAGCGCAAGAAGCAGAATCAGCGGATTCATCATAATTCCTGCGGCTGCAAAAAGAACGGTAAAGAAGATCAGAACTCCTTTGATCGCCTTGTCTTTTCCTGTCTGCTGTTTTTTCACCAGCACTTCTGTGTACAGATCACTCATTTACTCCATCCTCCTCAAGATATTCGATCAGTTTTGCTGCATTGTCCGTGTTCTTGGAGTTGACCACAACGGTCAGGTAACACGGCTCATAGTACGTAAGGCCCATATCCTGGTATTTCTTCAGCTTGGAAATATCGAGGCAGGTATCTCCCGCCTTTATCCCGTACTTCTCACACGTCGCTTCGTCAAACAGTGTGGACAGATCCAGAAAATAATCGTCTTTGCTGTAGTTGTCGTACACGGCCTGTGAACAGATCAGAACATCCATGCTCTGTGCGGCAATCACGGCTGTGAATTTCATCAGCGTGTTGTAATCCGCGTTTTCCAGGTTTTCACCGAAGCTGTAGCTCGTATCGATGCTTACCTTTTCGTACTTATCTCCGGTTCCGAGCGCTTCTTTTAGGTCCTCCTCGATCGGACTTACATCCTGCAGTCCTGCGTAATCCACTACGGCAATGCTCACGAGGTCATAATACTTCGCATTTTCATGGATATTCACAATCGTGCCGATGATGAAGATAACAGCGATGATGCCGAAAATGACAACCTTGTAGTATTCCCAGATATAGGCCAGTTTCTCTTTAAAATTCATTTTCGACAGCTTCTCTTTTTCGAGCTGCATCTTCTCCTTCCTTGTCATGTCGGATTCATAACGACTTGCCATGTGTGTTTCTTCTCCTTTGTTGTATTTCCCCCAACATCCTACAAATCAGTATAGCATAAAACGCCGGAAGCGTCCATATACGCCGCCCGGCGAAAGCATGAAAACTTTCTGAAATTTTTTGTAACGATTCAGAGCCATGCGAAATGGAAGAAAAACTTTCCACTAAAAAACCGGCCGGCAAAGACAGGACTTCGGAACCCATGTTCCGCTACGGTCTTTGCCAGCCGGTTTTCTTATTTTGTTTTACCAGACATTTTTATCCCGGAAATTACATCATTCCCATTCCGCCGTCTGCGCCTGCCGGCATAGCCGGAGCCGGCTCTTTGATGGTGGAAACTACGGACTCGGTGGTCAGCAGCGTTGCGGAAACGCTGGTAGCGTTCTGCAGTGCACTTCTTGTAACCTTAACCGGATCAAGGATACCAGCCTGGATCATATCTACATACTCTTCGTTGTATGCATCAAATCCAACGCCTACTTTGGACTCTTTTACTTTATTGATCACAACAGCTCCTTCGAGACCTGCATTTGTTACGATGTGGAACAGAGGAGCCTCGAGTGCTTTCTGTACGATTCTTGCACCGATCTTCTCGTCACCATCCAGGCTGTCAATCAGCTCTGCAAGCTGTGTTGTTACATGGATGTATGCGGAACCGCCGCCTGCGATGATGCCCTCTTCTACGGCTGCTCTTGTTGCATTTAAAGCATCCTCCATACGGAGTTTTTCTTCTTTCATCTCAGTCTCAGTTGCTGCACCTACACGGATAACAGCTACGCCGCCTGCCATTTTAGCCAGTCTCTCCTGCAGTTTCTCTTTATCGAACTCAGAAGTGGTCTCTTCAATCTGGGATCTGATCTGACCGATTCTTGCTGCGATGGCATCCTTTGCGCCGGCACCGTCAACGATAACGGTGTTCTCTTTCTGAACTTTAACAGATTTTGCACGTCCGAGCATTTCCAGGGTAGCGTCTTTTAATTCCAGACCAACTTCCTCGGAGATCACCTGGCCGCCGGTCAGGATTGCGATATCCTCAAGCATTGCTTTTCTTCTGTCGCCGTAGCCCGGTGCTTTCACTGCTACCACGTTAAAGGTTCCGCGCAGTTTGTTGATTACGAGAGTCTGAAGAGCCTCACCCTCTACATCCTCAGCGATGATCAGCAGTCTTGCGCCGCTCTGTACGATCTGCTCCAGCAGCGGAAGAACTTCCTGGATGTTGGAGAGTTTTTTATCGGTAATCAGGATATATGGATTGTCGAGAACGGCTTCCATTTTCTCCATATCGGTGCACATGTAAGCGGAGATATATCCACGGTCGAACTGCATACCTTCTACCAGCTCCAGCTCGTTCTGCATGGTCTTGGACTCCTCGATGGTGATAACGCCGTCTTTGGAAACTTTTTCCATAGCGTCAGCTACCATCTGGCCTACTTCTTCGCTTCCGGAAGAAACAGCTGCAACTTTTGCAATCTGCTCTTTGCCTGCTACCGGCTGGCTCATCTCTGCAAGGATCTGAACAGCTTTATCGGTTGCTTTCTTCATTCCCTTACGAAGAACGATCGGGTTAGCGCCTGCTGCCAGGTTTTTCATTCCTTCGTTTACCATAGCCTGTGCCAGAACGGTTGCGGTTGTGGTACCATCACCTGCTACGTCGTTGGTCTTTGCAGCAACTTCTTTGATGAGCTGTGCGCCCATGTTTTCAAAGCCGTCTGCCAGCTCGATCTCTTTTGCAATCGTAACACCATCGTTTGTGATGAGCGGAGCGCCGTACTGTTTGTCCAGAACAACGTTTCTTCCTTTCGGTCCAAGGGTTACACGTACGGTATCTGCAAGCTGGTTTACACCATTCTGAAGAGCGTTTCTTGCCTCTGCTCCATATTTAATCTCTTTTGCCATGATTGTCATGCCTCCTGATTTTTACTTGATTATTCTTTATTTTACAACTGCCAGAATGTCATCCTGTTTTACGATGATGTACTCTTCGTCTTCCAGTTTGACGTTGGTTCCTGCATATTTGGAATAGATTACCTGATCTCCGACTGCAACTTCCATTTTTACTTCTTTGCCGTCTTCTACTTTTCCAGGTCCTACTGCGATAACCTCAGCCTGCTGCGGTTTCTCCTGTGCCTGTCCCGGAAGTACGATACCGGATTTTGTGGTTTCCTCTGCTTTTAACTCTTTTAATACAACTCTGTCACCTAAAGGTACTAACTTCATTTATGTTTCCTCCTTCAAGATTTCATTCAGTTTTATTTATTAGCACTCAGTTCATTCGAGTGCTACTTGATGGTTCTTACTATAGTGTTTTCCACCTCATTTCGCAAATGTATGAATTTTGTAATTCTCTTTTTTTCTCTCGTGATAACTCTTAATTTCTCTTATTTTCTCGTTTTTTCTTATTTTGGCAACTTTTTCATATTTTATACTCTCTTTATAAATTTATTAGTTACTGTTCACACAGCGCCTGAACACTCGCTGTTCAGGTGCGTAAGAACGTGATTCAGGTGTGAGCAGCCCTCCTTTTGCGCAGCAAAACTTTAAATGAGGGCTGCGAATGTTACAATTCACAGGGAACCTGGGAATTGTAACATCTAATTATAGTTTATTCCTAAAAACGGGAATGATACCATTTTTTTCCGCTCCCCGAATGCTTTTTTGCACAAAAAGAAACGGCGCCATTCTTAAACGGCTCCGATTCTTTTCTACATTCCACTTTTTTATTTTTTCGCCTCATCCGGATGGGCGTCGCCCTTTCCTTTCAGGTTCTTTCTTGCTTTGATCTCGTCGAGTTCATCAAAGATATAATCATTTAATACCTTGATATACGTTCCCTTCATACCGCTGGAACGGGACTCGATGACACCTGCGCTCTCGAATTTGCGGAGGGCATTTACGATGACGGATCTTGTGATGCCGACGCGGTCTGCAATTTTGCTTGCAACCAGAATGCCCTCATCCCCGTTCAGTTCATCAAAGATATGGATGATGGCTTCCAGTTCGGAGAAGGACAGCGTGTTGAATGCGGATTTAACCACCTGAACCTTGCGGTTTTCCTCCACATTTTCCTCGTTGACGGAACGCATCATTTCCAGTCCGACAACGGTTGTTCCGTACTCACTGACGATGATATCGTCGATATCGTACTGCGGGGTGCAGCGGTACATAAATACGGTACCAAGGCGTTCTCCGGCGATCTCGATCGGGCAGATAATTGCGGTGTAGCGCTCTACACCAGACCGCTCAAAGCCGAGGGTCTGTAAATTGACGTTCTCTTTTGTGGAGAGTACGCCGAGGAGACGCTCGTTTAATGCGGCATCGACATAACCGCCCACCTTATCCTCGATCAGCTCCGTAATTTCTTCCACGCCCGGGCAAAGGCTGATGCCCAGCACTTTTCCTTTTTTACTGATCACCAGGATGTTGGAACTTAACGTTTCCATCAGGACTTCACAGATATCGTTGAACACGACCTTCGTTGAGTGATTGTTATGAAGCAGTTTGTTGATTTTTCTGGTTTTATCCAGCAGTTGTACGCTCATGTTCTTCTCCTTTCTTTATTTTCTGCATTTTTTTGGCTTATCCGCCGAAAAAAATGCACACTGATGCCTTTTTCAGACAACCCTTAAAACTAAGCTCATTCTATCATGTAGTTTTCCGGAAATCAATATATTTTTCAGAAAACTATAAATTTTATAAAAATTCATGCTAAATTTTTTCGGATCTTCCTGTTTTTCCGCCGCGATAAGCAAAAAAAACGGCCTGCACCAGTTTTTCACCAGTACAGACCGCTTTGTCATTCTCAGTCTTCGTCTTTCTTTTCGCGTGCTTCTACATAGCCGCACTGCTCGTCCGCGCAGACCAGCTTATTGCCTTTTTCCAGCATATAGCCGCCGCACTGCGGGCATTTCCTGGCAGACGGTTTCTGCCAGGACATGAAATCGCATTCCGGATTGTTTTCGCATCCATAATATTTCCGTCCTTTTTTCGTCTTGCGCAGGATCACTTCTTTTCCGCACTTCGGACACGGAACACCGATCTTTTCCAGATACGGCTTCGTGTTCTTGCAGTCCGGGAATCCCGGGCAGGCGAGGAATTTTCCGTGCGGGCCGTATTTCACGACCATGTTGCGGCCGCAGTTCTCGCAGATGACATCCGTCACCTCATCCTCTACCTTAACTTCTTCGAGGTTCTTTTCTGCCTCTGTGACCGCCTCATAGAGATCCGGCCAGAAGTTCTCGACTACTGTCTTCCACGGAACACTTCCATCTCCGACCTTGTCGAGCAGAGCTTCCATCGTTGCCGTAAAGTTGACATCCACGATGCTCGGGAATGCCTCTTTCATCATGTTGTTGACCACCTCGCCGAGCTCTGTCATATAGAGGTTCTTGTTCTCCTTTGCCACGTAGCGGCGGTTGATGATCGTTGTGATGGTCGGCGCGTACGTACTTGGACGGCCGATGCCGAGTTCCTCGAGTGTTTTGACAAGGGAAGCCTCGGTGTAGTGTGCCGGCGGCTGTGTGAAGTGCTGCTGCGGATCCATCTTTTCCAGTGCCAGTTCCGTTCCTGCCTCCAGGCTCCGGACGGCGGCGTTGTTCTCTTTCTTTTCCTCATCCGGATCGGTGTAAACGGACATGAAACCATCAAATGCCAGACGGGAGGAAGCTGCTGTAAAGAGATACTCTCCTGCATTGATCCGTGCGGAAATTGTCTCATAGACGGCCGGCTGCATGCGGCTTGCCACAAAACGTTTCCAGATCAGCTGATACAGGCGGAACAGATCTCTTGGCAGGGATTCTTTTACCATTACCGGTGTATTCGTCACATCGGTCGGACGGATGGCCTCGTGCGCATCCTGTGCCTTGCGGTTTTTATTCTCCGTCGTGTCCCCGCTTGCGGTATATTTTGTACCGTACTGCTCCTGGATAAAGGAACGTGCTGCCGCATCGGCCTCCTCGCTGATTCGTGTAGAATCGGTACGCAGATAGGAAATCAGAGCGATCGTTCCCTTTCCTTTTACTTCCACGCCCTCGTAGAGCTGCTGTGCCAGACGCATCGTCTTCTGCGTGGAGAAGTTCAGCACCTTCGATGCTTCCTGCTGCAGGGTACTCGTGGTGAACGGAAGCGGCGCTTTCTTGGAACGCTCTCCTTTTTTCACTTCGGATACAGTAAAGGTCTCATTTTCCAGTCCCTTTAAGATTTCATCGAGCTGCTTTTTCGTCTCGATCGCCATCTTTTCGCTGCCCTTGCCGTGGAATTTTGCGACGAGCGGTTTCTTCTCGCCTGGAATTTTCAGATCTGCTTCCAGTGTCCAGTATTCTTTCGGAATGAACGCATTGATCTCATCCTCGCGGTCGCCGATGATGCGCAGTGCAACGGACTGCACACGGCCGGCGGAAAGTCCGCGTTTGATTTTCTTCCATAACAATGGGCTGATTTCATAACCTACCATACGGTCGAGGCAGCGGCGCGCCTGCTGCTCGTCCACCAGGTTCATATCGATGTCGCGCGCCTGTTTGATCGACGCTTTGACTGCTGATTTGGTGATCTCGTTGAAGGTGATGCGGCGCATCTTGCTCTCATCGAGATTCAGCGCGATCGACAGATGCCAGGAAATGGCCTCTCCCTCGCGGTCAGGGTCAGTTGCGAGATAAACTTTATCTGCTTTTTTTGCGGCTTTTCGAAGAGATGCCAGAAGCTCTCCTTTTCCGCGGATGGTGATATATTTTGGTTCAAAATCATGTTCTACATCAATTCCAAGCCGGCTTTTCGGCAGATCGCGCACATGGCCCATGGATGCTGCAACTTCGTAATTCGCCCCGAGATACTTTTTCACCGTCTTGACTTTTGCCGGTGATTCCACTATTACAAGATATTTTGCCACCTCTGATGCCTCCTGAATACATATTTTTATAACTGTCCAGATCTATATTGCGTTTTTCATATCGCATAGTTCTGCATCATTACAAATTTCCAAATTAGCCGTAACTTCCACTGACTATACACCAAAAAGTTTTTTCTTGCAAGTGTTTTCCATTTTTAAAATGTACCATTTTTCGAGGTTCCCCGACAAAATAACAGGATTTTTTCTATTTTTTAACGATTTTTTCCTGATTTTTTCTTTTCTTTTTCCTTTTTCAGACATGCACGCGGCGCAGAAGAGCCCCCTTTTTTCTTTTTCTTCTATTATAATTGTGCACCGGGCGGAATATCACAAAACCTTTCTTTTCCTCGTCTCTTTTACGATAACGCCATGTACACGCCCGGCGGATTTTCCGCAATAACGCCGTCAATTTCGAGTGCCAGCAGAATGCCGGTCAGCTCCTGCAGCTGGATTCCGGTGCTGCCGGCAAGCTGTGCAAGATTCTGCGGTTCTGCCGCGAGTGTTTTCAGAACCATTTCCGCCTCTTTTCCATAGCGCGGACGCGGTGCGGCTCTTTTTGTCCCGGCCTTTTTCACGCCCAGCTCCTCGAGAATCGTTTCGGGTGAAATCGCAATTTCCGCTCCCTGCGCGATCAGGCGGTTGCAGCCGCGGCTTGTCGCATCCGTTGTCCGTCCGGGCAGGGCAAATACCGTTTTTCCCTGCTCCAGCGCGTAGTCCGCCGTAATGAGCGAGCCGCTCTTCTCTTTTGCCTCAATTACCAGAACGACATCTGCCAGCGCACTGATCACGCGGTTGCGGATCGGGAAATGCCACGGAAGCGGCTCTGCGCCCGGCGGAAATTCACTTAAGACACCGCCTCCGTTTTCCAGCATCCGCCGCATCAGCGGGTAATTCTGTTTCGGATAGCAGATATCCACGCCGCAGCCAAGCACGGCAAACGTCTTTCCCTTTCCGCGCAGTGCCCCCTCGTGCGCCGCCGCGTCGATTCCGCACGCCAGTCCGCTGATCACCGCCACGCCGTTTGCCGCCAGCACCTGCGCGAAAAAGGCCGCCTGGCTCTTTCCGTACGCCGTACACATCCGCGCGCCCACAATCGCCGCTGTTTTCTGCTCATCCGCCGGCAGCGCGCCCCGCACGAAAAGGCGGGACGGCATGTCCGCGAACGGCATAAGCCGCTCCGGATAGCCCTCCTGCCCGCGGCCGACTGTAAAGATTTCCATCGCCATACGTCAGATCCTCCATATACTTTTGTCGGCGCTCCGAAAGCAGATCGCCTCGCTGATATGCGGCACGCCGATTTTGACCGCCCCGTCCAGATCCGCAATTGTCCGCGCGGTGCGGATAATCCCGTGGTAGGAACGCGCGCTGAGGCGCAGGCGGCGGAAGGCATCCTCTAAAAGCTCTTCCGCTGCCTTTTCCAGGATACAGTATTTCTCGATCTGGCCTGCTTTCAGTTCGCTGTTGAAATGAATCGACTCCTGCCGGTAGCGCGCCGCCTGGATTTCCGCCGCTGCCGTCGCTTTTTCCCGCATCTTGACCGAGGATTCGCACCGCTCCTCGCCGTGCAGATCCTCGTAGGAAAGTGCTTCCACCTGCACGCAGAGATCCATGCGGTCGAGGAACGGCTGGCTGACTCTCGAGAGATACCGGCTGATGTCGCCGGGTGCGCAGGTACAGCGCGATAAGTCGGGGTAAAAGCCGCAGGGGCAGGGGTTCATTGCCGCCACCATCAGAAATGACGCCGGGAACACATAGTTTCCGCTGACACGGGAAATCACAATCCGGTGCTCCTCGAGCGGCTGGCGCAGGATCTCAATGGTTGTGCGCGTCATCTCCGGGAGTTCATCAAGGAAGAGAACGCCGCGGTGTGCCAGCGTAATTTCGCCCGGGGACGGCTGTTTTCCGCCGCCTGCAAGAGCCTGCGGCGACATCGTGTGATGCGGAGCACGGAAGAGCCGCTCCCGGCGGACACCCTCTCCTTTGGCAAGCATTCCGGCGATGCTGTAGATCCGCGTTACTTCCATCTGCTCCTCCTCAGACATCGGAGGCATGATCGTCGGAATCCGCCTTGCGATCATGGATTTTCCGCTGCCCGGCGGCCCCAGCATCAGCAGATTGTGAAATCCGGCCGCCGCGATGAGCGCCGCCCGCCGCGCGGCTGTCTGCCCCTGCACCTCGGAAAAGTCCGGCTGTTTTCCGTCCTCCTTCTTTTGATTTTCTATAGACGGAATCGACGGCATTTTCCCTTCACAGCAGTAGTTCAAAAGCTCCTGTAAATTCTGGATTCCAACGACGTGAAGCCCGCCGACCAGACCCCCTTCCGCGGCATTTCCGGCCGGAACAAGAAGCGTTGTGCATCCAAGCTCCCGCGCCTTCGCCGCTGCCGGAAATACACCGCTGATCTCCTGCACATGGCCGTCAAGGCCGAGTTCGCCGAGCACCATCGTTTTCCGGAGTGACCCGGGCGGAATCCGGCCGAGCGTCATCAGAACGCCCGCTGCAATCGGAAGATCGAAACGCGATCCTTCTTTTCGGACGTCCGCCGGGGATAAATTAATCGTAATTCGTTTCGGCGGCAGAGAAATTCCCATGTTTTTGAGGGCTGTCCGCACGCGGTCCTGCGCCTCCTTTACCTGGGCACTCACGTAGCCGACCATCGTAAACTGCGGCATGCCGTCACTGACATCCGCCTCCACCTGCACCGGAATCATCTCCATGCCAGAGACGGTGGCTGATAATACACTGCAATACAAAGAAAACCTCCTTTTCTTTCAGTAGCAGGTCGTATAGTTCCTATTTATTTTTCATTTTGGGAAAATGTCCGGCAAGAACACCGGAAAGATATTATCTTTGATTTTTGTTCGAAAAAGTAAGGATAAGGAAACCTTTTTCTGCACCTGATTTCCTTACCCTTTATTATAGAAGCAGTCCGTTTGAAATGTCAAGCATTTACGAAGCGGCAAACCGTAACCGCAACTTTTCAATTGCATTCTTCTCGATCCGCGACACGTACGAACGGCTGATGCCGAGCCGGGCAGCGACCTGTTTCTGTGTGTATTCTGCTTTTCCGCCAAGGCCGTACCGGAGAAGAAGCACCTGTTTTTCCTGCTCTTTTAATTCCGAATCCAGATAACAGTACAGCCGCACCGCGTCCTCTTTCCGGTTGTACTGTTCCGCGATATCCTCCCCGCCGCCCTCCACGATGTCGAGCAGATGGATCTCATTTCCCTCCTTGTCGGTTCCGATCGGCTCGTAGAGGGAAATCTCCCGTGCCGTTTTCTTTTTGCTCCGAAGATACATCAGCAGCTCATTATCAATACAGCGGGCGGCGTATGCGGCCAGCCGGTTTCCTTTTTTCGAATCATATGTCATCACCGCCTTGATGAGGCCGATCGTTCCAATGGAAATCAGATCGTCGAGATCATCGGGCAGGCCCTGATACTTTTTCACAACGTGCGCGACCAGGCGCAGATTCCGCTCGACCAGAATGTCTCTGGCTTTTGTATCGCCCCTCTGATACGCATCCAGACAGCTTTTTTCTTCCTGTGCAGACAGTGGTTTTAAAAAGGGTTCCAAGAAAAGCGGCACCTCAAAGGGGATTTTTCTTTATTTTATGTTTGAATTGCAGGAAACGTGCCTGTCTGCTATACTGATAAAATCAGCCGGGTTTTCCGGCACTCGACATTATATTTTTAAGAGGAGGTTTCCTTTTATGACAGACCAGAAAAACGGACAGGAATATCTTTCTTTTGTGCTGGAAAAGCTGCAGGCGCGTCTTGCCGAGATCAGTCAGTCTCTGCTGGACGGACAGAAAGAAATTGAAAATATGCACGATTATTACTGGCAGAACTATACCGAGATGGACCAGTACGGATATGAGGATTACGACAATCAGCAGGCGCTGCTGCATCAGGTGAATGCGAATCAGGAGCAGCTTCTTCTGCGGAGCCGCTTCCGGAAAATGCTGGATTCTCCGTTCTTCGGGCGTGTGGATTTCTGCTATGACGGGGATGATGAGCCGGAAATTTTCTATATCGGCATCGGCAATTTTGCGGAGCGGCCGGGCGAGCTGCCGCTGATTTACGACTGGAGAAGCCCGGTCAGCGGTCTTTTCTACGATTTTGACCGCGGGCCGGCTTCCTATCTGGCTCCGGGCGGCGAGATGACAGGGGAAATCTGTTCCAAGTGGCAGTATAAGATCCGGGATGGAAAGATGATTTACGGATTTGAGAGTGATGTGAAAATTGATGATGATATTTTAAAGGCGGAGCTTGGCAGCAACGGCGAGGTACAGCTGAAGAATATTATCCGCACAATTCAGAAGGAACAGAATGCGATCATCCGCAATACGAAGGACCGGATTCTGGTAATTCAGGGAGCGGCGGGAAGCGGCAAAACATCGGTGGCGCTGCATCGGATTGCCTACCTTTTGTATCATGACAGACAGAATCTGAAGTCTTCGAATATTCTGATTTTATCGCCGAACGGGGTATTTTCGGATTATATTTCACATATTCTGCCGGAGCTCGGTGAGGAGAATATTCAGGAGATGAGTTTTGATCTCTTTGCTTACCGCAAATTACAGGACACGGCGGCGGACTGTGAGGATCGCTGTGATCAGATTGAGCGGGAGATGCGGGATCCAAAAGCCGCAGAACGGTTTGCTTTAAAACAGTCGCAGGCGTTTGTGGACCAGATGGAGGGATTTGCGCTGGAGCTTGAGGACGAGCTGATGAATTTCTCAGACGTTTCGTATAAGTCGTTTGTGAAATCAGAATCGGAGATTATTACGCTGTTTTATGACAAGTTTGCGGATATTCCGCTGCTCTCGCGGATGGATGCGGTGGCGGAGACGTTTATTGACGAGATCGAGACGCTGCTGAACCGGGATCTGCCGGAGGAGGAGCGGATTCCGCTCATCGAAAAATTCCGGAAGATGTATGAGACGATGGATTTTTATGTTCTCTACAATCGTTTTCTGAAGAAAGAGGGATATCAGACGCTGCCGCGGCGGCCGTTGGAGAAGCGGAAACTGCGGTATGAGGATGTGTATCCGGTTCTGTATCTGAAGTACCGCCTGTCGCGGCAGGCGGAGCGGTCGAATATTAAGCATCTGGTGATTGATGAAATGCAGGATTATTCGCGGCTCCAGTATCTGATTATCCGGCGGATGTTTTCCTGTAAGATGACGATTCTCGGCGACCGGGCGCAGACGATGGCGGATCATCAGCAGGATGTACTGCAGTTTTTACCGGGGATTTTCGGGAAGGATCTGCGGCGGATTGAGATGCGGAAGAGTTACCGGAATACGGTGGAAATTGCGTCGTATGCGGCAAATCTCATTGGCGTGACGGATCTGGAGCTGTTTGAACGGCACGGAATGCCGGTGTTGGAGCGGGATGTCACGGATCTTGAGGCGGCTCTGCGGGAGGCAGTGGATACGCTGTTTCCAGATGAGAAAACGTATGAGACGGCGGCGGTGATTGTACCGGATGCGAAGACGGCGGAACGGGCTTATTTGATTTTGCGGGAGATTCTGGCAGAAAAAGATTTTGACTGCGGGAAACGGCTTTCGTGGCTGAACCGTGACAGCTCCAGTTTTAAGAAAGGACTGACGGTTACCACATTTTATCTGGCAAAAGGGCTGGAGTTTGATCAGGTGTTCTCGATTTTCCCGAAGGACGAGAAACGGGAGATGATGATGCAGGCGCAGTATATTGCAGCGACCAGGGCATTGCATGAGCTGAGAGTGTATCATATTTAAAAACAGGGAGATCCTCCGAAAAAATTCGATTGGATCTCCCTGTCATTTTTATTTTCGATCAGATATGATAGAATCCTGCGGACTGTGCCGGGATGGTGATGGTTCCGTCTTTGGATTCTGCTTTTCCTCCGATCGTGTAGAGGGCATCCTTCAGCTCTGCACTGTATGGGAAGGACTGCTCTTTGTCGGATGGGTTGATGATAACGAGAACTTTTTCGCCCTCAGCCTCACGAACGTAGGCCAGCGGATACTGGTTTTTCTCTGCATAAACGAACTCGATGGTTCCGCGGCTTAAGAGTGCTTTGCTGCTCTGGCGAATCTGGATGAGTTTTTTAACTTCGTGGTACAGGGAATCCGGATCGGCCATCTGTGCTTTGGCGGTCGGACGGTCCTTGCCCGGGTCCATGGTGATGTAGAGGTCGCTGGCCGGTGCGCTGGAGAATCCTGCGTTGGTGCTGTCATCCCACTGCATCGGAGAGCGGGAACCGGTGCGGTTGTATCCGCCCTCAACGGATTTCAGGCCTTCGACGTAGCGCATACCGATTTCATCACCGTAGTAGATGAACGGCGCACCTGGCATGGAAAGAAGGAAAGCGAAAGCAATTTTCAGCTCATCCCCCTGCAGACGGCGTGCCAGACGGTCCATATCATGGTTTCCGGACGGGATGCAGATCAGGCCTTTCTGTGCGGTCTTATTGTAGTTGGTTTTGTAGGTCTCTACAAACTCAGAGATATCTCCTTTTCCGCGTTTGGAGAAGAATGGCTCATCGCAGCGGAACAGATCGTTGTAATGGGACGGTCCAAAGTGAAGCAGGAAGTCCATGTGGAAGCCGCCCTGTAAGGATTTGTCCGGCTCGCCCCACTCGGATACCATGGCTGCATCCGGGAACTCGGCGTCGAGAAATTTCCGTACCTGCTGCCACAGGCGGATGGTTCCTTTGCCTTCCTGATCGTTCTTTACCAGAGAGCCCGCCATATCGACACGGAAGCCGTCGCAGCCCATGTTCAGCCAGAATCTCATGACATCTTCCATCGCTGCCAGCGTTGCCTGCGGTCCCTCATCATCAAAGGACTGCTGCCACGGTTTTTCCGGATCCGGCTGATAAAAGCCGTAGTTCAGGGCCGGCTGGTTGGAGAAGAAGTTGATGGCGCAGGCGCCGTCACGCTCGGAAATGCCGCGCAGGCTTCCCATTCCTTCCGGTGCTTCCCATACGTTATTGGTCCATACGTAGCGGTCTGTAAATTCATTGCGGTCTGCTTTCATGGATTCTTTGAACCATGGATGCTCAACAGATGTATGGCCCGGAACCAGGTCGAGCAGAACGTGCATGTCACGTTTGTGTGCCTCTTCGAAAACTCTCTTCAGATCCTCATTCGTTCCGTAGCGCGGTGCAACGCGGCAGTAATCTGCGACATCGTATCCTGCATCACCGAATGGGGACAGGAAGCACGGGTTGATCCAGATGGCGTTGCAGCCCAGCTCCTTGATGTAGTCTAATTTTTCAATGATACCCTGGAAATCTCCGATTCCGTCGGCGTTGGTGTCGTTGAAGGACTGCGGGTAAATCTCATAAAATACTGCGTTATCTAACCATTTTGACATTTTTTCTTTTCCTCTTTCGCTCTTATTTCTGCTGTATTTTCGTCGTTGCAGCAAGTGTTTCTATATGATATATTACTACTGTATCCGCTGAAATACCAGTAATTTCCTATTTCATTCTAATACTATTCTATGATTTTAGTTACAGTTCACTGGTACCCAGCGAACTGTAACCTTCGCAACCCTCATTTAAAGTTTTGCTTCGCAAAAGGAGGGCTGCTCACACCTGAATCACTTTCTTACGCAGCGAAACAGCAAGTGTTTCACTGCTGAGCGAACCGTAACTTGGATTATAAAAGAAGGTTGCGAAACAGAACAAAAAGCTATATACTGAATAGGCTGGAGAAAATATTTTGACATGCCTGTTCCGTACACAATCCGTACAAAAAGGAAGAGGTGCGTCTATGAAAAGAGAAATGATCCTGCCGGTTCTTCTTTCCTTTGGCATCAGCCTGGCGCTGGGGCCGGTTCTGATCCCGTTTCTGCGAAAAGTCAAAGCGGGGCAGAAGGAGCGGGAAGAGGGTGTGCCGAGCCACCAGAAAAAAGCGGGAACCCCGACGATGGGCGGCGTGATGTTTCTGGCGGCGTTTACCGCAGTTTCCCTCCTTTTCCGGAAAGAGGGAGCGGAAGTGGTTCCGGTGCTGTTTCTGACGCTTGGTTTTGGCCTGATCGGCTTTCTCGATGACTATCTGAAAGTCGTGCTGCACCGCAGCGACGGGCTGTACCCGAAGCAGAAAATGGCACTGCAGGCAGTGATTACAGCAGTCTTTCTGTGGTATTTAGCGCGTTTTTCCGGAATTTCCCTCCGGATGCGCATTCCGTTCCTTCCAGGCAAAGAGCTGGACGCAGGGATTTTTACGATTCCGTTTCTCGCCTTTGTGATTCTTGGAACGGTCAACGGTGTCAACTTTACCGACGGCCTTGACGGACTGGCGGCGAGTGTGACGATTTTAAATGCTGTTTTCTTTTCCGTGGCATCGATCGGCCTCGGAAACGGTGTTTCCCCGTCCCCGCTTGCGGTTATCGGGAGTCTGCTGGGGTTTCTGGTATTCAATGTATTTCCTGCCCGCGTCTTTATGGGCGATACCGGAAGTCTGGCACTCGGCGGTTTCGTCTCGGGAATGGCGTGTTTCTTACGTCTCCCCTTATTTCTGCCGCTTGTGGGATTCATTTATATGATGGAGATTCTCTCTGTGATCCTGCAGGTGTCATTCTTCAAACTGACGAAGGGAAAACGGATCTTCAAGATGACGCCGATCCATCACCATTTCGAGCTGATGGGCTGGTCGGAGACACAGATTGTGACGGTGTTTGCTACAATCACAGCGATATTATGCCTGATCGCATTGATGGGGCTTTAAAATATGGAGGTAATCAAACATGATTTTCGCAGGAAAAAAAGTACTGGTTTTCGGAACCGGAAAGAGTGGAATTGCAGCGGAGGATCTGCTGCACAAGAAAGGTGCTTCTGTCGTTCTTTACGATGGAAATGACAAACTCGAAAAAGAAGAAATCTTAAAAAAATTAGAGAGCCGTGACAGCGTGGAAGTTGTCTTAGGCGAGCTCCCGGAGGAGATGCTCGACAGCCTTGATCTTGTCGTTTTAAGCCCGGGCGTTCCGACGGATCTGCCGGTTGTCCTTAAAATGAAAGAAAAAGAGATCCCGGTCATCGGTGAAGTGGAGCTGGCGTATCAGGTAAGCCGCGGAAAAGTGCTTGCGATTACCGGTACCAACGGAAAGACCACCACAACATCGCTGCTCGGCGAGATCATGAAAGCATATCAGCCGGAAGTAAAAGTGGTCGGAAACATCGGAACCCCGTACACATCCGCAGCACTCGACACGACAGATGATACCGTAACGGTTGCCGAGATCAGCAGCTTCCAGCTGGAAACCATCAAAGAGTTCCATCCGGCGGCAAGTGCGATCACAAACATTACCGAGGATCATCTGAACCGCCATCACACGATGGAAGAGTATATCCGCGTGAAAGAGTGTATCACCGAAAATCAGACGATGGATGATCTCTGTGTGCTGAATTATGAGGACGAAATCCTGCGCCCGTTCGGCGAGAAACTGATGGCAGAGAAGAAAGTACAGGTGATGTACTTCTCGAGTCTGCGTGCGTTAAAGGACGGCATCTATTATCAGGACGGCGAAATCCGCATTGCAAAGAACGGCGAGACGGAGCTTCTGACCAGAACCGACGACTTAAAACTGCTCGGCCTACATAATTTTGAAAACGTCATGGTTGCTTCTGCGATGGCACTTCATGCAGGCGTGCCGATGGAAACTGTCCGCAAAGTCATTCAGGAGTTTGCAGGGGTAGAGCACCGCATCGAGTATGTCTGCGAGAAGGACGGCGTGGCATATTACAACGATTCCAAGGGAACGAATCCGGATGCGGCCATCAAAGGCATCCAGGCGATGAACCGCCCGACTCTGCTGATCGGCGGCGGCTACGACAAGCAGTCCACCTACGAAGAGTGGATTCAGGCATTCGATGGAAAGGTACGCTTCCTGGTTTTGATCGGAGATACGAAAGAGAAGATCGCAAAAGCGGCAAGAAGCGTCGGATTCAACGACATTATCATGGCAGACAACTTAAAAGAAGCCGTACAGATCTGCCACGACAAGGCAAATGCAGGGGATGCGGTTCTTCTTTCCCCGGCCTGCGCAAGCTGGGATCAGTTTAAGAGCTACGAGCAGCGCGGTGAGCTGTTTAAGGAGTACGTAAGAGCACTGTAAAAACGTCATATCAGGAAACTATCCCGCATAAGCTGAAAAAGAGCGAACGGCGGGTGTGGCGCGGATGCGGAAGGAAAAAGAGAAAAAAATAGATGGGACGCTGCTGGTGACGGTATGGATTCTGCTTGGCCTTGGCCTTGTGATTCTGTACAGCGCCAGCGCGTATAACGGCCGGGTCAGATTCCATGACCCGGCTTATTATTTCAAGAAGCAGCTCTTTGCAAGTGCGCTCGGTGTGATCGGTATGTATGCGGTTGCAAAAATAGATTACCGGCGGCTGTTTGCACTGGCACCGTGGTTTTATGCGGCTTCCCTTGCGCTCTCGACGGCGGTGCTCTTTTTCGGAAGTGAGTACAACGGCTCGAAGCGGTGGTTAAAGCTTGGCCCCTTATCGTTCCAGCCCTCGGAATTTGCCAAGATGGCGGTGATTCTCTTCCTGCCCTGGGTGATGGAGCACACGAAAGGCCGGTCCGACAGTCTCTGGTTTATGACAAAGGCGGTGCTGTGCACCCTGCCGATTGCAGCGCTTGTCGGAAGCAATAACTTAAGTACGGCGATTATTTTGCTCGGAATCTGTGCATTTCTGATCTTTATTTCACATCCGGGCTACCTGCCGTTTCTCGGAATCGGAGGCGCCGGCATCGGGTTTATTGCCGTTTTTCTGATGATGGAGAGCTACCGCCTCGAACGCCTTGCCATTTGGCGCAACCCGGAGGCGTACGAGAAGGGGTTCCAGACCATTCAGGGACTCTATGCGATCGGCAGCGGGAGAATCTTTGGCTGCGGGCTTGGAAAAGGCCTGCAGAAGCTTGGCTTTGTGCCGGAAGCGCAGAATGATATGATCTTTTCGATTATCTGTGAGGAGGGCGGACTGTTCGGTGCCTGCCTGGTGATCGCCGTGTTTGCGGTGCTGATCTGGCGCTTGATGGTCATTTCGATCCATGCGCGGGATCTTGGCGGAGCACTGATTGCGGGCGGAATTATGGGGCATATTGCGCTTCAGGTGATCCTGAACATCGCGGTTGTGACAAATACGATTCCGAATACCGGCATTACGCTGCCTTTTATCAGTTACGGCGGCACCTCCGTGTTGTTTCTGCTCGGCGAGATGGGGCTTGCCCTGTCGGTCTCGAGGGACACCGATTAAAAAGGCGGAAAAGCGCTGCAGAACGGGAACAAAACGGGAGTGTAATGCATACCGTAAAAAGAGAGGCCGGATGGGAGAGAACAGGTGGGAGTATATCAGATTCTCGGCGGAAGGCGGCTTTGCGGAACGGTAACAGTCCAGGGTTCCAAAAATGCCGTTCTTCCCATGATCGCGGCGGCGGTTCTGACAAAAGAGGAGGTCGTGCTGGAAGGCTGCCCGAAGATTTCCGATGTGGAGGATATGGCGGAGATTGTAAGAAGCCTTGGCGGAACAGTCTGGTGGGAGAGGAATGCGCTCCACATGAACTGTGAAAAGATCGAAAAAAGCCGTGTGGAGGGAGCGCTTTCGAAGAGACTGCGCGCCTCTCTTTTGTTTCTGGGAAGTCTTCTTGCAAGGACAGGGGAGGCATACCTTGCAGGGGCCGGCGGCTGCCGGATCGGAAAGCGGCCGACGGACCTGCATCAGAGGGCAATGGAGCTTCTGGGAGCCGAGGTCTTCGAGGAGGACGGCACCATTCGGGCAAAGGCAGATCATCCGAAAGGAGCCGTGCTCTGCTTTCCGAAAAAGAGTGTCGGGGCGACGGAAAATGCGGTTCTTTTTGCTGTCGGAGCGGAAGGTGCAACAAGGCTGGAGCACTGTGCGCGGGAGCCGGAAGTGGTTCATCTCTGCCGTTTTCTTAAGGCCATGGGAGCGGAGATTACCGGCGAGGGGACGGAGCAGATTACCGTTTACGGAAGGCAGGGAAAGAGACTGCTGTCCGGCTGCCGGTATCGTGTTCCGGGTGACCGGATCGCGGCAGGGACGTATCTTCTGATGGGCGCGGCGACGCGGGGGCACCTGACGCTTTCCGGCGCGCCGCTGGACGAAATGGGGGCGGTTCTGTCCCTCTATCAGAAAATAGGTGGACAATATACAAGGAAGAGTGGTACACTGGTAGCAGACAGCAAAAACGTGCAGCATGCTGTTCCGTACGTGGAGACAGAGGAATATCCCGGTTTTCCGACGGATCTGCAGTCGCTGTATCTGGCGGCAGCGATGACGCTGGAAGGAAAGAGCTGTATCTGTGAAAATGTATTTGAGGACCGCCTCCGGACGGCAGAGGAGCTGCAGAAAATGGGCGGTACGCTGCAGATCTGCGGAAAATGGCTGACGGCCGAAAAAAGCCGTCTGCACGGTGCAGAAGTTGTTTCCCAGGATCTTCGGGGCGGCGCGGCACTCGTATCGGCGGCGCTTGCCGCAGAAGGATTTTCCACAATCCGGCAGACAGAACTGATTGAGCGGGGGTATGAACGGTTTCCAGAAACGCTCCGGGAACTCGGAGCCAAGATTATCGTAGAAAAAGAAATATGAGACAGAAAAAAAACAGAAAAAAGAAGAAAAACAGAAAAATACGGATTCTGACCGGGGTGGTGCTTGGCGTCGGCCTTGCAGGTGCCTTGTTTTTTAATGTGTTCAAAATCCGCAATATCCAGGTGGCGGGGAACACCCGGTATACAAAAGATGAAATCAAAGAGATGGTCGCGGACGACAAGTGGATGAAAAACACGGTGCTTCTTACGACGTTTCATTCGAAGGTTGATATGAGCGATATTCCTTTTATGAACTCCGTGGAGTTTACGTTTGTAAGCTATGACACCATCTGCATCCAGGTAAATGAGAAAAAAGTGGTCGGTTATGTCGAGTACGAAGGCCAGAAGGTCTATTTTGACAAGAACGGCATCGTGCTGGAGTGCGTGGACGAGGAGCAGGAAACACCTGCGGAGGGTGAGCCTTCCGACGGAACCGCCTCCGATGGAACGAGTGCGGATGGATCCCTTACGAGTGAGTCGCTTGCATCCGAAAGCGTATCATCCGATGGCACAGCATCCGAAAGCAGTACGTCCGACGGTGCGCTCTCGGCGGATACGATTAAAAGTGCACGTGTGACAACGACAGACTTTCAGCCGACCCTTTCCGATGTTCCGCTTGTAACAGGACTTACGTTTGACTATGTGACCGTGAACAAGCAGCTCCCGGTTGAAAAACCGGCAGTTTTCCGCACCATGCTCGCACTTACGAGAATGACGGAGAAATACAATATCACGCCGGACAGTGTGGAATTTAATGAGAACAGCGAAATTATTCTGCATTACTATGATACCGTGCGGATTCTGCTTGGAACCGATACGGCGTTAGAAGAAAAGATGACGCGCGTAGCAGCAATCCTGCCGAGCCTTTCCGGTCTTTCCGGAGAACTCCATATGGAGGATTACAAGGACGGCGACAGCAGCTTTGTCTTCTCGAAAGATGTATAAGAGGAAAGGAAAGCCGTCAAAAAAAACGCAATAATCCTGAATTTTTTATGAAATACGAAAAAAACAGTTGATTATTTTCCGAAGAAATTATATTATATCTTTATGTATGACCATCAGAATATCAGATTATTTTGAGATAGACAGCAGTTCATAATCAAAAGGAGGAAGTTGAAATTGTTAGAGATCATGACAAATGAGGCAGAATCATCTGCAAAGATTATCGTAATCGGTGTAGGTGGTGCAGGAAATAATGCTGTAAATAGAATGGTGGAGGAATCCATCGGCGGCGTTGAATTCGTTGGAATCAACACCGATAAACAGGCGCTGACCCTCTGTAAGGCACCTACCATTCTCCAGATCGGCGAGAAGCTGACCAAGGGACTGGGCGCAGGAGCAAAACCTGAGGTTGGAGAGAAAGCAGCCGAGGAGAGCATCGAAGAGCTCAAACAGATCATGGAAGGCGCTGATATGGTATTCGTCACCTGCGGTATGGGCGGCGGAACCGGAACAGGTGCAGCACCGGTTGTAGCAGGCGTTGCAAAAGAAATGGGCATTCTGACTGTCGGCGTTGTAACAAAACCGTTCAAATTCGAGGCAAGAACCCGTATGAGCAATGCGCTGATGGGAATCGAAAAACTCGAGGAAAACGTAGATACCCTGATCGTGATCCCGAACGACAAACTTCTTGAAATCGTAGACCGCCGGACAACCATGCCGGAGGCATTAAAGAAAGCAGACGAGGTTCTGCAGCAGGCCGTACAGGGCATCACAGACCTGATCAACCTGCCGGCACTCATCAACCTCGACTTCGCAGATGTTCAGACCGTTATGACCGACAAGGGTATCGCCCACATCGGTATCGGCGAGGCAAAGGGCGACGACAAAGCGCTCGAGGCTGTACAGCAGGCTGTTTCCAGTCCGCTGCTTGAGACCACCATCGAGGGTGCAAGCCACGTTATCATCAACATTTCCGGAGATATCTCCCTTATGGATGCAAACGATGCTGCAAGTTACGTACAGAATCTGGCTGGAGAGGATGCAAACATCATCTTCGGTGCTATGTATGATGATTCTGTTACCGATACAGCGAAGATCACCGTTATCGCAACAGGCCTCAACGATGCAACGGCGAAACAGGCAAGCGTATCCCGCAAAGAGCCGGCAGATGCAAGAAAGAGCGCATTTTCCAGCAGCAGCTTCTCTGCACAGGCAGCCGCTCCGGTACACACTGCTCCGAAAGCTTCCGCTCCGGTACAGCCGCAGCCACAGGTTCAGGTGCAGCCGCAGGTACAGGCTCAGCAGACCATGACAAGCAATGTTCCGAAAAAGGACATCCAGATCCCGGATTTCTTAAGAAACCGCAGATAAGCAAAGAATAATAAGCAAATAACGAATTTGCCTCGACACGCCGCAGACCGAAAATGTTGCGGCGTGTCGAAGTTTGTTGATCAAAAAAGAAGGTCATTCTTCCGAAAACGACAAAAAATTCACCCCCTTCCGTCTATAATAGGGTCTGTTAGAAATTCAGACCATGCAAAAGGCGCAGGGGGTGTTTTTTTGCACTATGAGATCTTTTTGGATCTTCTCTTTGCAGAGAATCTTCTGCTGAATTATACTATTCTGCGCCTTTCCTCCTTTCTTCTGAAACGATCTGCCACGCGAAGAAGGAGTTTTGCGGCAGCCGCGCTCGGCGCCGGTTATGCGGTGCTGTATGCCGTGCTTGCACGGTATCTGCCGGGTGCGCTGCTCGCCCTGGTCGGAATCGGAATTACAACAGGGATGGTGAAATCTGGCTGCAGAATCACGACAGTACGGGATCTTGCGGTGGGAATGGCAGGCTATATACTGTCCGGTTTTCTGATCGGCAGTGCATACCGCCTGTTCCGGGAGCTGATGCCGGGAAGGGGAATTCTTCTTTTTCTTCTTTCCGGGAGTGCCGCATATGCGGGAACGCTCCTCCTGCTGAAGATCCGAAAGGAGATGCTCCTGGAACACGCCAGGCAGGTTACGGTACAGCTTGTGCAGAATGGGAAATGGAAAAAAGTAAAAGGACTGTACGACACGGGTAATACTTTGCGGGATGCCACAACCAAAAAGCCGGTCTCGGTCGTACCGTACACTGTGATACTCGAATTGTTCCCGGACGAAATGCGGACAGGGATTGCGGCGCTTGCAAGGCACGAGACGGTGCCGGAGCCGGAACAGCTTCTTGCGCTGCAGCCCCGTTACATACCGTTTCGCGGACTGGAAGGCGGGGGCTTTCTGCCGGTGATCCGGATCTCGGAAATGATTCTTGTGACAGAACATACAGCCAGGCACATAAGCGGACCGCTGATTGCGCTTGGCGGAGAAAATAGTTCATCTCCCAGGGGCTATGAAATAATTTTGCATCCAGATCTCATGGAAGGACAGGAGGAATGAAGTATGCTGCAGGCTGCACTGCCAAACGGATTCCGGCTTCGTATGCTGCCGCGGTCCGTACCGGCTGTATTTCGTCAGACAGGAGAGATTTTCTATATCGGAGGCGCAGACGTTCTCCCGGCGCCTCTGGAGGGCCAGGCGGAGGCGGACGCGATCGCCGGGCTTTCCGATCCGGAAAACGAGACGGCAAGGAGCGAGCTGATCGAACACAATCTGCGCCTTGTCGTCTACATTGCACAGAAATTTGACAACACGGGAGTCGGTGTGGAGGATCTGATCTCGATTGGGACGATCGGCCTCATCAAGGCGATCAACACGTTCAATCCGGAGAAAAAGATCAAGCTCGCCACGTACGCGTCCCGGTGCATCGAGAACGAGATTCTGATGTATCTGCGGAGAAACAACAAGACGCGCATGGAAGTTTCGATTGATGAGCCGCTCAATGTGGACTGGGATGGAAATGAACTGCTCTTGTCCGATATCCTCGGAACGGAGGAGGATGTGATCTACCAGGGTCTCGAGCAGGAGGCGGAACACCGCGTGCTCGGAAGTGCAATCAGCAAGCTCTCGGAGCGGGAGCAGGTGATTGTGAAGCTCCGGTTCGGCATCAATATGCCGGAGGGACGGGAGAAAACGCAGAAAGAAGTCGCGGATCTTCTCGGGATTTCCCAGTCGTATATCTCGCGGCTGGAAAAACGGATTATGAAACGGCTGCGGAAAGAGATTGCGCGGTATGAATAGAGAATAAATAGGAATTGAGAATAGAAAAATATGCCCTGCCCGGAGGAAACAAAAAAGGTTTCTGCCCGGGCAGGGCATTGCCGGTCATCGGTTAAAAAGGGTTACCGTGTCTCAAACCGGCATACGGTGCAGGCATGCGGAGCAAGCGCTGCAGAGAAACTGCCGTTTAAAGTGAGCTTTTCGCCGCAGCAATTGCTTGTTTTTTTCTGATAAGAAAAGTATAATAGAGAGCATAGTGCAAAACAAGAAGACAAACCGGATAAAAGAGGTGATTTTTTGATGGAAGATCTGATCGGAGTATATGGAATCCTGGATCGGGATCACTGGCCGGAAGCTCCGTTTCAGCTGCTGGACGGCGGAGTGGAGATAAGATGGAAGGAACCGTATGCGTTTCATAATGCAGAGCGGGGAACGTATTTCGGGTGGCTGATGCAGTATACACTTTCCGGAACCGGATGGTTTGAAAAAAACGGAAAAACGTATGAGATGAGCCCCGGAAAAGTTTTCCGTCATCATATGGGAATTTCACCATCGTCGTACCGGAAAGAACGGCAGAACGGTGCCGTCTGAAATCTGAGTTTTGTACGAAGAAATAAAGGGAGGAAACAAAACAAATGGAACGAGAAACATTCCAATCGCGCCTTGGCTTTCTTCTGCTTTCGGCAGGATGTGCCATCGGCATCGGAAATGTATGGAAATTTCCGTACATGGTAGGAAACAACGGAGGCGGCATTTTCGTGCTGTTTTATCTGTTGTTCCTTGCCATTATGGGAGTTCCGATTCTGTCGATGGAGCTTGCCATCGGAAGAGGAAGCAAAAAGAGTACCGTGCGCGCGTATGGGGAACTGGAGAAGAAAGGGCAGAAGTGGCATATCCACGGATACGTTGCCCTCATCGGAAACTATCTGCTGATGATGTTCTACACCGTCGTTGCAGGCTGGATGCTGTACTATTTCTACAGCTTTTTAACCGGAAAATTCAGCGGCCTGACAGGCGACGCCGTAACCGGAAAATTCAACGAGATGCTTTCATCTCCGTCGATTCTTGTCATTACCATGCTGATTATTACAATTGCAGGCTTTCTGATCTGTTCGGTGGGTCTGCAGAACGGCGTGGAGCGTGTTACAAAGGTGATGATGATCGTGCTGATGGTCATCATGATTTTCCTTGCGGTTTACAGCTTTACGATGCCGGGTGCCAAAGAGGGACTGAAATTCTATCTGGTGCCGGATATGCAGCAGATCGAACAGGTGGGACTGTTTCACATTATCACAAACGCGATGAGCCAGGCATTTTTTACGCTGAGCCTTGGTATCGGCGCGATGCTGATTTTCGGCAGCTACTTAAACGGCGGAAAATCCCTGCTCGGCGAGGCAGTCAGCATTGCAGCGCTCGATACGTTTGTAGCGATTACCGCAGGCCTCATCATTTTCCCGGCGTGCTTCTCCTACAACGTACAGCCGGACAGCGGCCCGAAGCTGATCTTTATGACGCTGCCGCACATTTTCACCTCGATGAAGGGCGGACGGATTTTCGGAAGCTTCTTCTTCCTGTTCCTGTTCTTTGCGGCGCTGTCTACCATCATTGCTGTATTTGAGAATATCATGTGCTGTTTTTCTGAGATTTTCGGCGTTTCCAGAAAACAGTCAGCCATCATCAACTGCATTCTGGTGATCTTAGGATCCCTGCCGTGTGCACTCGGCTACAATGTGTGGTCCGGATTCCAGCCGCTCGGCGCAGGAAGCACCGTTCTTGATCTTGAGGACTTTATCGTCAGCAACCTTCTGCTGCCGGTCGGCTCTCTGATTTACCTTCTGTTCTGTACTTCAAAATGGGGCTGGGGCTTCAAAAACTACCAGGCAGAGGCAAATAAGGGCGGGGGCCTGAAAGTGCCGGACTGGGTACGGGTTTATCTTTCTTATATTCTGCCGTTGCTGCTTCTGGTATTAATTGTCCAGGGACTGATCGGATAAGACAGGAACAAAAAGGTCAATATCAGACGAAAAAAAGATAAGAAAAGAACTGGAAAAAAAGCCAGGAATACGAGATAATAAAAGACAAGAGACCAGAACAGGTGCCGGGACCCGGAAGTATCAGGTGTCCCGGCACTTGTCGGATCAGAAAGGATACAGGAGAAAGGGGAACAAAATGGGAAAATTTACACCACTGGATTTCAACAAATATGCAGCACTGGCCCGTCAGGCAGCGGCAGAAGGCTGTGTACTTCTTAAAAACGAAAATGAGGCACTCCCGCTTCGAAAAGGAGACAAAGTGGCTGTTTTCGGAAGAATTGCATTCCACTATTATAAGAGCGGACTTGGCTCCGGCGGTCTTGTCAATACGAAATACGTTGTCGGTATTCTGGATGCCTTAAAAGAAGAAAAAGACATTACACTCGACGAGAATCTTCTTGGAACATACGAAAAATGGATCGAGAAAAATCCGTACGACGAAGGACAGGGCTGGGGCAAGGTGCCGTGGTCCCAGAAAGAGATGGAGCTGACCGACGAGATCGTGGAGAGTGCAAAAGGCGCCGATGCAGCCATCGTTGTTGTAGGCCGTACCGCAGGTGAGGATCAGGACAACAAAAATGAGGCAGGCAGCTATCTCTTAACCGATACTGAAAAAGAGATGGTAGAAAAAGTCAGCAAAGCATTTGCAAGAACAATCGTTGTGCTGAACGTCGGAAACATCATCGACATGAAATGGGTGAAAGAGTGCAATCCGGCAGCTGTTCTCTATGTATGGCAGGGCGGTCAGGAAGGCGGAAACGGTGTTGCCGATGTACTGATGGGAAGAGTCAATCCGTGCGGTAAGCTGACCGACACGATTGCAGAGAATATCGAGGACTATCCGTCCCAAAGCTGCTTCGGCGATCTGACCCGTAATGAATACAAAGAGGATATCTACGTCGGATACCGCTACTTTGAGACCTTTGCAAAAGAGAAAGTATTGTATCCGTTCGGTTTTGGTCTTTCCTATACGACATTTGCCGTGACCGCAGAGGCCAAAGAGAAAGATGTTGACAATGTAACCGTGACGGCAACCGTTGAAAATACCGGCAAAACGGATGGTAAAGAGGTTGTTCAGGTTTATGTAAAAGCTCCGCAGGGTGTTCTTGGAAAACCATCCCGCGCACTCGTCGGTTTTGCAAAGACCGGTGTTCTTACACCAGGCGCAAAAGAGACGCTGACGATCGATGTGACCAAAGAGAGCTTTGCATCCTACGATGACAGCGGTGCAACCGGCCACAAATCCTGCTACGTACTCGAAGAGGGCAGTTATGAGTTCTACGTCGGAAGCGATGTCAGAAGCGCAGCCTTTGCCGGTGCATACGAGCAGCCGTTCAAAGTGGTTGAGATCCTGACCGAGGCCATGGCTCCGGTAGAAGCATTTGAGCGCATGAAAGCTGTTCCGGGCGAAGACGGAACGTTAAAACCGGGATATGAGGCAGCTCCTCTGCGCACCGTAGATCCGATCGAGCGCATGAAAGAAAACCGCATGGAGCCGATCACCTATACCGGTGACAAAGGCTACAAGCTCGGTGATGTCCTGGATAAGAAAGTAACGATGGAAGAGTTCGTGGCACAGCTTTCCGATGAAGATCTGATCTGCATCTTCCGCGGCGAGGGCATGTGCAGCCCGAAGGTTACTCCGGGAACCGCAGCAGCATTCGGCGGCCTGACACCGGAACTGCAGGAATTCGGTATTCCGGCAGCCTGCTGTACCGACGGCCCGTCCGGACTCCGCTTTGACTGCGGAACGAGAGCCTTCTCCATGCCGAACGGAACCCTGCTTGGCTGTACGTTTGACCTTCCGCTGGTAGAAGATCTGTACGAGATGGCAGGACGCGAGATGAGACAGAACCGTGTCGATGCCCTGCTCGGACCTGGTATGAATATTCACAGAAACCCGCTGAACGGCCGTAACTTTGAGTATATCTCCGAGGATCCGTACCTGACCGGATGGATCAGTGCCGTACAGATTCTTGGTATGGAAAAATCCGATGTAACCGGAACCATCAAACACTTCTGTGCAAATAACCAGGAGTCCAACCGACATCATGTGGACGCCGTTGTTTCCGAGCGTGCCCTGCGTGAAATCTATCTGAAGGGATATGAAATCGCAGTCAAAGAAGGCGGCGCAAGATCCATCATGAGCACTTACGGACCGGTCAACGGCATCTGGACTGCAGGAAATTACGATCTTCTGACCACGATTCTGCGCGGCGAGTGGAACTACGACGGCTTCGTTATGACTGACTGGTGGGCAATGTCGAACCGTGAGGGATATGAAGCAACCAAAACAACCCATGCACCGATGGTATCTGCCGGAAACGATGTCTTCATGGTATGCACCGACTGCTCCGATATGGGACAGGACGATGTGAAAGAGGCACTGGAAAACGGCGAGATCACAAGAGGCGACCTGCAGAGAAATGCGATGAATGTCCTGCATTTCATCCTTGGAACTCCAAGCATCTTACGGTTCCTGGACCGCATCAGCGAGGAAGAGAAAGAAGCACAGGAGCAGATGGGCGACAACGATTTCGTTGCAGCGGATCTTGTAACATACGAGGCAGATCCGGCAACGGGAGATGTTGTGATCGACGCATCCGCATGGAACACGAAAAAAGGAAACAGTGAAGTATGCGGTGTTACGATTCTGGCTGACAAGATGGGAACGTACGATATCGAAATCGAGATGAAATCCGATCTGGAAGACCTCGCACAGCTGCCGGTAACCGTGTACATCGACAATATCGTAAAAACTATGATCAGCATCCGCGGAACAAAAGGTGAGTGGATCAAAGAGACGAGAGACCTTGGCTTCTTCTTCGGCCCGAACCACTACCTGAAGCTGTACTTCGGCGCAAATGGTCTGGAGCTTGGAAAGATCCGCCTGAAGTTAAGAGAAGGCATGGAAGTACTGAGCAAACACGAGGAATAAATAAAAAAAGAAATACAGAGAAAAACCGGAACCCGGGAGCCGCTGTTTGAAAGCGGTGCCGGGTTCCGGTTTTTCGTATGAAAGAAGATTTTTATGGAAGAAGCTGTTTTTTAGTGAAGCTCGTCCTCATCCACATCAATCACATTGTCATCGTGCAGGATTTTCTGCTGGTTGATCTCGGTCTGGATGACGTTTTTGATCCGGCGTTTTGCGCGGCCCATGTAGTAGGTGGTGACAAGATCGGAAATGCCGCTGTAGACAAGGCAGATACCGATGAAAATGTTTGTGGTTGCAACGGCATCAAACGGATTGGTACAGATGATGATGCCGAGAACGCTGGTTAAAAGAGCCAGCAGGAACTCAAGCCACCATTTTTCCAGCCCTGTTTTTTTGAGGTTGAACGCCTTCTGAATGCTGAGCAGTCCGTTTGCCAGAAGGATGATACCGATGACAACCGGGATGAATGCGATTACAAGGTCACTTTCAAAGATAACGAAGCAGCCGAACAGAATCAGTACCAGGGCAACGAACAGATCGTAGCGGAAGAAAAATGGTTCGCCGCGGCTTGCAATGTAGCGGATCAGCGCAACAACGCCGCCGAACAGGAGCAACGCTCCGGCGATATAACAGATCAGCAAACTCGTTTTTACGGGGTAGACGATCAGCACGATACCTAGTATAATAGAGACAGCGGCTGAAAGCAGGAAACTGTTTTTCACATCCTGAAAAAATTGTTTCATAAGGATTCTCCTTTCCACTTGAATGTGGTTTTTCGTTTGCTTTTATAGTAGCTTTTCAAAGCAGAAAAAGCAATGGACAAATTGAAAAAAATGTACGAAGAAATGGAATCGTGAAACGGAAGAAAGAGAGGGTAAAAAAGATGCAGGACGAACAGAAAAAGTTCCAGGAGAAGCTCTCCGAATTGCTGTCCTACGCCAGAAACCATGAAAATAAAGTAACGATGAAAGAAGTCAGAGACTTTTTTGAAGACTTTGCACTGGATGAGCAGAAAGTTACCTTTGTCTGCGAATATCTGACGATGGAGCAGGTCGATGTGGCAGATTATGAGCCGGGCGTCGTGCCGGAGGAGATCGAAAAAGAAAAGAAAAAACCGGAGTTTTCCGAGGAGGAGCTGCGTGCCTTACAGCAGTATCTTGACGAACTGCCGGAGACAGAAACACCGTCGGAGGAAGAAACGGCAGAGCTTTACCGGAAAGCGGCAGAGGGCGATTCCCTTGCAAAGAGCATGCTCGTGCAGCTCTGGCTTCCGAAAGTTATTGAGACCGCAAAAGAAATGCACACCCGCGATTTCTTCCTGATGGATCTGGTGCAGGAGGGAAATGTCGGACTTTTAGTAGCGCTGGAGTCCGTTGTAAAAGCTGAGACGGCGGAGCAGGCGATTGATGCGGCTGTGCGTGAGACGATCAGCGATTTCATGGAAGAACACAGAGTTCAGAAACACAAGGACAATACTGTAGTCAATAAAGTAAACCGCTTAAAAGATGCCATCGAGGAACTCTCCGACGGCGATGACATGGATTTCAGTGTGGCAGAGCTTTCCGCGTATCTTGACATGTCCGTGGAAGAGATTGAGGATATTCTGCGGATTGCAGGCGAAGAGCCGTAACAAAAGGCTGGTATTTGCACAGAAACTGTGTGAATTGGCAATAAAACAAAAGCAAAGGAGAAAAATACAATGGTACATCATATTGTTATGTGGAAATTCAAACCGGAAGTAGAGGATGCAAAGAAACCGGAGCTGAAAAAAGCGATGGCAGAGAACCTGAAAAGCCTGGTCGGCAAAGTGCCGGGACTGTTGACGGTTGATTTTGTAGAAGCACCGCTTGCATCTTCCACCCATGATATGGCACTTGTCACAACCCTGGAAAAAGCAGAGGATGTAGCTGTTTATGCAAAACATCCGGAGCACGTAAAAGTAGCAGACACCTATGTACGTCCGTACACAACGGAGCGTGCGGCACTCGATTACGAAGAGTAAAAACAAGCACGGACTTTAGAGCGTGTCTGAAAAACCATTTCCGCAATCTGCAAGCCCCACTTTGCGGGAGATTTTACCCTCATTCGGTTGCCGTAGCCCGCTACGCCGCCCTCATTCGGATAAAATCTCCCACAAACTGGGACTCGCAGCTCACGAAAAGCCTTTTTCAGACACGCTCTAGCTCGTTGCCCGCGTAAATAAAAAAGTATCCCGCTTCCCCAAAAGGAACGGGATACTTTTTTTGTGCCGAGAAGATCAATTCCTGATCTGGTGAATACGTTTCATTTAAGTGTTTTTCTGTTCTTCCTTCTGCAGTTCGTCAATTGTAAGCAGCAGCTCATCGATGGAAAACTCTTCGTCCTTCGGATCTTCCGTAAATTCTCTGACCAGTTCTTCGTACGTTCTTCTTCTGTGTTCCAGCGCTTTCCGCGACCGCTCCCGCCGGATGCGGCGGACATACCGCAGGCGGAGGACAAAGAGCAGAATCAGAACGAGAAGGACAAACGGCATCGCCAGAAAAACAGGATCTGCCTTCCGGATACGGGCAAAAAGGGATGCACCGGCCGAGGCAAGATGGCGGAACCAGGAAGCGGCATGCACAGTGCTTTTCCAGAACGCTGCGAAATGGGAAGCCACAGATGAGAAGGAAACCGTGGATGATGCCGGTGCTTTGGAAACGGCCGGTTCCGGTGTCTGGGTTATGGCCGGTGTTTCGGTCGGCGTCGCAGTGGCAGTCGGCGTCGGTGTCGCCGTCGGAACCGGTTCAAACGTTACGGCAAGGGTATGATCCTTCTGGATATCGGAAAATGTGTAGCTGTCCGGATATTCCGTCACCGGCAGATACAAGCCGTCCACCGAGAGCTTCGCGAGCCGGAAGCCTTCGTCTGCCGTGTAGGAAACGGTTTTTTCCTCTCCGCGGGAAACTTCCCCGCCCTCGGACACCGAGCCATGCTCCGCCGCGGAAGTGGAAACCGTGAACAGATACGGCACCCGGGTGCGGTAGAACTGCACGTACCGTCCACCATCTGCCTTTGTTACGTTTACAATCGCAATAAATTCCCCAGGATTTGTCTCACAGAGGCCCTCTGGTTCATTGATGGTGATATCGTCGGAAAAGCCAAAATCAACCGTGTCGTCCGCAAGCAGTGTTTTCTGCGAGAGCGAGTATGTCTGGATAAAGTTTCCGATTCCGAGATGCATCGTCAGCGGAAAAAGAAAAAAGAGATCGCCGGAAACACAGAGATCCTGAAAGTTTTCCATGTAAAAATCGAAGGGATACGTGCCCCAGTCATCCACCACCTGAAGTGAGGCATCGAGGAGTTTAAAGCCGTAGCCGCCGTCCGCATCGGTCTGGATCAGATAGCCGCCGGTGGAGGGAAGATAATCAATACCGAGAATATTGTAGCTTGTCGAGAGCTGGATCCGCTCTTTCTGCTCGAGAGTATCCGGGTCGAGGCGGAAGATACATCCGTAATTGGAAGCATCCGGGCTGCTGTAGCCGCTCACGAGGATTTCATGTGTGACGGGATTGTATGCCATACCGTTTGCGTGAGCAAAGTCTGCGTCCCTTACCTGATGCGCGAGGGAATACTGCGTAACGGGATTTCCGTCTGCGTCTGTATCATTTTTATAGTAGGCAGAGACTACGTCCGGCTCTGTCGTCAGATCATTAAAATTTTCGATGCAGATGATATAATCTTCCGTCGCACAGACGGACTGCACCGCGCCGTTGCTGCCGAGAATCGGATATTCCCCGACCAGTTCCCAGGAGGCACCGGTAAACGGCGTACTGGAGGCAAAACCAGCCTGGCAGAGCATGGGGTGAGTCAGAAAGAGAAAAATGCCCAGAAAAAGGGCAAGAAAAAACCGGCCGGATTTCTTGCCGGTGGGAGATTTTATCGAAAAATTTGTAAATGCAAGCCGCATATGATGTGTAGGTCCTTTCTTACAGAAAAAAGGTGAACTTTTTCTGTCATCCTATCTTACCACGGAACCGGCGGAAAGTAAATGAAGGAGGGATGGAGATTTTCTTACATATCGTTTAAGAAAATGTAATAATTTTGTAGTGTTTGCCGATGCAAAGTAGTTGTAAACATTTTGCCGTCTTGGTAAAATAAACATAACAGAATTCAGAAAATTGTGAAGAAAAAGGAAAGGCAGAGAACCGATGATTAGAATCAAAGATATTGCAGACCGCGCAGGGGTCAGCCCGACGACGGTTTCGAATGTAATACACGGAAAGACAGGGCGCGTCTCAAAGGCGACGGTCGAGAAAATCAACCGGATTTTAAAGGAGATGGAGTACGTGCCGAGTATCAGCGCGCGCATGCTGGCGAATAACAGCTCCGGTCTCATTGGTGTGGCGCTTGGTTTCATGAAGAAAGGAAATGCATCTTCCTTTGAGGATCCCTTTGTGTCGGCAATGCTCGGAAATCTGGAGTATCAGATCCGGGAACACGGCTACTATATGATGCTGGTTGCGCGCCATGAGCAGGATGATCTTATGCAGCAGGCGCTCGGCTGGAATTTTGACGGCATGATTGCGATGGCTCTGAAGGAAAAGGAGATTGCAGAGCTCTCGGAACGTCTCGGAAAACCGCTGGTAACCATTGATCAGTATCTCCCGCCGGAACTTGGAGTCCGCTCCATTACGATGGATGACCGCGGCGGTGCGTACCAGATGAGTCAGTACCTGATTGGAAAGGGACATAAAAAATTTCTCTTTTTATCCGACTGCGATCTCGGTGTTGACCACTATCGGTGGCTCGGTGTGCGTCAGGCAATGGAGGAGGCGGGAATTGAGGACTTTGAAAGCCGCCATATTGTGATCCCGTGGAATCCGGAGCAGAGGGAGAAGGCATATGAGGAGATGCTTCCGTTCTTCAAAAAACAGACAGCGCTCTTTTTTTCATCGGATTACTATGCACTTGAAGCATCCAACTTTCTGCAGAACAGGGGAATAAAGGTTCCGGAGGAAATTTCAATTGCGGGCTTTGATGATGTTACTTATGCGACACTTGCGCGGCCGAAGCTGACTACCGTGCATCAGATGGTGGATGGAAAAGCACGCCGTGCCGTAGAGGTCCTGATGCACCTGATCCAGGATGAGCCGGTACAAAAAGATATTCCGCCATTGCCGACAACGCTGGTGGAGAGGGAGTCGGTAAGAGATCTGACGAAGTAAATAGTTACCAAAATTACAGAAAAACTCTTGTAGAAACTGCTGGTTTTGCGCAAAACTATTGAAAAATCACCGTGAAGTATGGTAAACTGTGCTTGCAAACGACAGAATCAAAGAACCAGACACGTTCTGGGGATGAAATAAAGGAGGTAAAAAAATGGACAAAAAATGGTGGAAAGAAGCCGTAGTGTATCAGATTTATCCGCGCAGCTTCATGGACAGCAACGGAGACGGTATCGGCGATTTAAATGGTATCACATCCCGTCTGGATTATCTGAAGGATCTTGGCGTGGATGTTATCTGGCTGTCTCCGGTGTACCAGTCACCAAACGATGACAATGGATATGATATCAGCGATTACCAGGCAATCATGCAGGAATTCGGAACAATGGAGGATTTTGACCGCATGCTTTCGGAGATGCATAAAAGAGGCATCAAGCTGGTCATGGACCTTGTTGTCAATCATACTTCAGATGAACACAAATGGTTCGTGGAGAGCCGCAAATCGAAAGACAACCCGTACCGCGATTATTACATCTGGCGTGATGCAAAAGAAGGAAAAGAGCCAAACAACTGGGGAAGCTGCTTCTCCGGTTCTGCATGGAAATACGATCCGCAGACCGAGATGTATTACCTGCATCTGTTCTCAACAAAACAGCCGGATCTGAACTGGGAGAATCCAACGGTTCGAAAAGAAGTTTTCGATATGATGAACTGGTGGTGTGAAAAAGGCATTGACGGTTTCCGGATGGATGTCATCAGCATGATCTCCAAACCGGAAGGGCTGCCGGACGGAAAAATTCCGGAGGGCGGACTCTACGGTGATTCCGGCTGCGTAAACGGACCGCACGTTCATGAGTATCTGCAGGAGATGAACAGGGAAGTCCTCTCCAAATACGATCTGATGACGGTTGGTGAGTGTGCCGGTGTCACGATCGAGGAGGCAGAAAAATATGCATCCGCAGACGGCAAAGAGCTCAGCATGGTATTCCAGTTCGAGCTGGTTGAGCTGGCAAGCGGAAAATACGGCAAATGGACGGACAAACGCGTACCGCTCAAAGATTTCAAACGCGTCATGACAGCATGGCAGACGGAGCTTGAGGGCAAGGCATGGAACAGCCTCTTCCTTGGAAACCACGACCAGCCGCGCTGCCTGTCCCGTTTTGGCGATGATTCACCGGAATACCGTGTGGTAAGCGCCAAAATGCTGGCTACCTGCCTTCATATGATGCAGGGTACCCCGTACGTATACCAGGGCGATGAGCTCGGCATGAAGAACGTTCCGTTCCACGATCTGTCAGAATTCCGCGATATTGAGAGCATCAACGCGTTCCACGAGCTGACCGGAGCCGGAAAAGTAGCGCCGGACGATATGATGCGCTACCTGAACCTGCGCGGAAGAGACAACGCAAGAACTCCGATGCAGTGGGATGATACCGCTTCGGCAGGATTTACCACAGGAACCCCGTGGATCAAAGTCGGACCGGATTACGAGACCGTCAATGCAAAAAATGAGATGGCGGATCCGGATTCTGTATACAATTATTACAAGAAACTGATTCATCTCCGGAAAGAGAAGGATATCATGGTTTATGGAACGTACGAGCTGCTCGATCCGGAGGACGAGGCACTGTATGTATATACCAGAACCTTAGGCGATCAGAAACTCCTCGTGATGTGCAATTTTACAAAAGAGGAGCAGGAGTACACGGTTCCGGAAACCTTTGCGGGAGCAGAGGTACTGATCAGCAACTATCCGCAGGACGGCGCGGCAGCAGGGACACGAAAACTGCGTGCGTATGAGGCAGTTGTTCTGCAAACAAAATAAAAAATGCAGAGGAATCTGTGACAGAACGAACTTTTGCCACAGATTCCTGTTCTCAAAATGTGGCAAAAACCGGTAAGATAAGAAAGGGGAAAACAAAACATGAAATCATATCTGAAGATGGAGACACATCCGCTTGCAAATCCCGAGAATGTGATAAAAGGCGATAAATACCGTATCACAGTGCTGACGGAGCATCTTCTTCGACTGGAATACAGTGAGGATGGTGAATTTATCGATGCGGCATCCCAGACGGTTGTAAACCGTGATTTTCCAGCAGTGGAATTTTCCGTCAAAGACACAGGCGATGAGCTGGAGCTGCGCACAAAGTATCTGCAGCTGAATTACAACAAAAAGGCATTCTCTGCAAACGGACTTTCCTGCAAAACAACGGCAGTCGGCATCAGTTCTGTACCGGCATGGCATTACGGAGATCCGACACAGGATCTTGGAGGAACGGCCCGTACGCTTGATCAGGTCAACGGAGCATGCGAACTGGAACCTGGTATCATGTCCTGGTTTGGTTCCGCTGTTCTGGATGATTCGAAGTCGCTTCTGATGACAGAGGACGGTTGGGTGACCCCGAGAAAGAAAGGGGTGCAGGATCTGTACTTCTTCGGCTATGGCTGGAATTTCCGCCTGGCATTAAAGGATTTCTACCACCTTTGCGGCAAAACTCCGATGCTTCCGAGATTTGCACTTGGAAACTGGTGGAGCCGTTACTGGCGTTACAGTGAAGCATCTTATATGAAACTGATGGAAGACTTCGACAAAGAGAACGTTCCATTCTCGGTTGCTGTTATCGATATGGACTGGCACCGTGTAGACGATGTGGATCCAAAATACGGCAGCGGCTGGACCGGCTATAGCTGGAATAAAAAACTCTTCCCGGATCCGGAGCGTTTTCTTGGAAAACTCCATGCACGCGGCATGAAGACAACACTGAATGTCCATCCGGCAGACGGAATTCGTGCGTATGAGGACTGCTATCCGGAAGTAGCAGAGGCTATGGGAGTGGATGCAAAAAAAGAAGAGCCGGTCAATTTTGACATTGCGGATCCGAAATTTGTTGATGTATATTTCGACAAAGTTCATCATCCGATGGAAAAAGAGGGCGTCGATTTCTGGTGGATTGACTGGCAGCAGGGACAAAGTACCAAGATCGAGGGTCTTGATCCGCTGTGGATGCTGAATCACTATCATTTTCTTGACAGTGGAAGAGACGGAAAACGTCCGATGACCTTCTCCCGCTATGCAGGACCGGGCTCCCACCGCTATCCGGTCGGATTTTCCGGAGACACCCACATCACCTGGGAATCCCTGGATTTCCAGCCATACTTTACCAGCACAGCCTCCAACATCGGCTACGGATGGTGGAGTCATGATATCGGCGGCCATATGCTCGGCTACCGTGACGATGAGCTTGAAGCAAGATGGTATCAGTACGGAGTCTTTTCTCCGATCAACCGTCTGCACAGCTCTAGCAGTGCCTTCAGTGGAAAAGAGCCTTGGAACTTCAGTATGGAAGTGCGCAGCACAATGGATGATTTCCTTCGTCTGCGTCATAAACTCGTACCGTATCTGTACACGATGAACTACCGTGCATGGAAAGAAGACACACCGATCGTTGTTCCGATGTATTATGATTACCCGGAGACGGTTTTCTGGGGCAAAAATCAGGCACCGAATCAGTACTTCTTCGGAAGCGAGCTGATGGTAACACCGGTGACAACGAAATGCATTCCGGAGCTGAAGCGTGCAAAAACAAAGGTGTGGCTGCCGGAAGGTACGTGGTTTGATTTCTTCAACGGAATGATTTACGAGGGTGGCAGAAGTATGGATCTGTACCGTACGCTCGAGGAGATCCCGGTTCTTGCGAAAGCAGGTGCGATTATCCCGATGACAGAGAAGATCAGTGCGCTGGATGTAGAATCCAACCCGGATGAGCTGACGGTACGCGTTTACGCGGGCGCGGACAATACATTTGCTCTGTACGAGGATGACAATACTACCATGGCATATGAGAAGGATGACTGTGCAAAAACATCGATGACGCTCGACTGGGGTGCGCGGAAATTTACGATTGCACCGGTTGAGGGCAATCAGAGCCTTGTTCCGGAAAGCAGAATGTACTGCGTAGAATTCGGCGGAAGTACGGCAAAAGAAGCGAAGGTCTTTGTAAACGGCGTGGAAGCGGATGCAGAAGTCAGAGAGAAAGACGGACTTCTTACGATCGCGGTAACAGATGTAAAACCGCAGGATACCGTGACAATCTGTCTGCCGGAAGATACGGAGATTGCAAAGAACGATGTCATGACACGTGCGATGGATCTGCTGCTGCACGCCGAAATCAGCTACATCACCAAAGAGCAGATCGCAAATCTTCTTCACAAAGCAGACGGAAAGGTAGCAATTCTGGCTGCAGAGCTGCAGAGCATGGAACTTTCAAATGATCTGCGCGGTGCGCTGCTGGAGATCATTACGGCATAAATTGCTGCAGAAAAACACGATTTGATTTACAGAAAAAGAATTCTGTGATACGATACATACAAAGAAAAGGAAGAGAGCGTGGCAGTGGATTCTGTCAGGCTCTCTTCTTGAAATGTGAGACAGGAGGATTTTTAAACGTGGGAAAATACATCATGGCACTTGATGCCGGCACAACGAGCAACCGCTGTATTCTGTTTGATCAGAAAGGACAGATCGTAAGCCTTGCGCAGAAGGAGTTTACCCAGCGTTTCCCGAAACCGGGCTGGGTGGAGCACGATGCCAATGAAATCTGGTCCACGATGCTCGGTGTAGCCGTGGAGGCAATGCAGAAAGCGGGCGCGTCCTACGAGGATATCGCGGCAATCGGCATCACAAACCAGAGAGAGACGACGATCGTCTGGGACAAAAAGACGGGAGAGCCGGTCTACAATGCAATTGTATGGCAGTGCCGCAGAACATCGGAATACTGCGATTCCCTGATGGAGCGCGGACTGGTTGACCGTTTCCGGGAGAAAACAGGTCTTGTGATCGATGCGTATTTTTCAGCCACGAAGCTGAAATGGATTCTAGATGAAGTTCCGGGCGTGCGCGAGCGGGCGGAGCGAGGCGATCTCTATTTTGGAACAGTGGAGACGTGGCTGATCTGGAAGATGACAAAGGGAAAGATACATGTCACCGATTACACCAACGCGTCCCGTACAATGCTGTTCAATATCCATACCCTGAAATGGGATGAGGATATCTTAAAAGAGCTGAACATTCCGCTCTGTATGCTGCCGGAAGTCCGCCCGTCGAGCTGTGTCTACGGGGAGACGGCATCCACATATTTCGGCGGCCCGATTCCGATTGCGGGAGCAGCGGGAGACCAGCAGGCGGCGCTGTTCGGCCAGACCTGCTATGCGCCGGGCGAAGCGAAAAATACATACGGAACAGGCTGCTTCCTGCTGATGAACACGGGAGAAAAGCCGGTTTCTTCGACACACGGTCTTGTTACCACGATTGCATGGGGCATCGGGGACAAGATTACGTATGCGCTCGAGGGATCCATTTTCGTCGGCGGAGCCGCAATCCAGTGGCTGCGCGATGAGATGAAGCTGATCGAGTCCTCGGCGGATTCCGAGTACATGGCGCAGAAGGTGAACGACACGAACGGCTGCTACGTCGTGCCGGCGTTTACCGGCCTTGGCGCACCGTACTGGGATCAGTATGCGAGAGGAACCATTCTCGGCCTGACCCGCGGCGTCAACAAATACCATGTGATCCGCGCAACGCTGGAGTCGATCACGTATCAGGTGGATGATGTCTTAAAAGCGATGGAGGCAGATTCCGGCATGAAGCTCTCTGCGCTGCGTGTGGACGGCGGAGCAAGCGCCAACAACTTCCTGATGCAGTGCCAGGCGGACATCAGCCAGGCGCCGGTGGAGCGGCCGTGCTGCATCGAGACGACCGCGATGGGAGCAGCTTATCTTGCGGGACTCGCCGTCGGCTACTGGCCGGATCAGGAGACGGTAAAACAGAACGGAGCCATTGACCGTACGTTTGAGCCGGAGCTCTCGAAAGAGGAGCGCGATGAGAAGATGAGCGGATGGCACAAAGCAGTCCGTTATGCCGAAGGATGGGCAAAATAGAAAAAGATTTTGGAAATGCAGAAAAGGAACGGTTTCGTAATGAAAACCGTTCCTTTTCGCGTACTGTGACTTCTTGTCTACTGACGTTAAAGAATGTCGATATGTTCGCCGTTTAAAGCTTTGTTCATGCTTCGCACGGCACAGAATTTACCGCACATCGAGCAGGTATCTTCCTGTTCCGGCGAGCGGTCGGCGCGGATGGCTTTTGCGGTCTCCGGGTCCAGTGCACAGTCCCACTGTGCTTCCCAGTCGAGCACGCGGCGGGCGTCTCCCATCTTGTCGTCAATATCACGCGCATGCGGCACGCCTTTGGCAATGTCGGCAGCGTGTGCGGCGATTTTGCTTGCGATGATGCCCTGCTTTACGTCATCCAGGTTCGGAAGAGCCAGATGCTCTGCCGGCGTTACGTAGCACAGGAAAGCAGCGCCGTTCATAGCGGCAATTGCGCCTCCGATGGCAGCAGTGATGTGGTCATAGCCCGGTGCAATATCGGTCACAAGAGGTCCGAGGACATAGAACGGAGCGCCCATGCAGATGGTCTGCTGTACTTTCATATTGGCCGCAATCTGATCCATCGGAACGTGGCCCGGTCCCTCAATCATAACCTGAACGTCTTTTTCCCAGGCACGTTTGGTGAGTTCGCCGAGGCGCACCAGCTCCTCAATTTGGCAGACATCCGTTGCGTCGGCAAGGCAGCCAGGACGGCAGGCGTCGCCGAGAGAAATGGTCACATCGTATTCACGGCAGATATCGAGAATCTCATCGTAATACTCGTAGAACGGATTCTCCTCGCCGGTCATGCACATCCAGGCGAACACGAGGGAGCCGCCGCGGGAAACGATATTCATTTTCCGTTTGTGTTTGCGGATCTGATCGATGGTTTTTCTGGTGATGCCGCAGTGCAGGGTGACGAAATCGACACCGTCCTCGGCATGGAGGCGGATGACGTCAATAAAATCTTTGGCGGTCAGCGTATCCAGGTCTCTCTGGTAATGGATCACACTGTCATATACCGGTACGGTGCCGATCATGGCCGGACATTCGGAGGTCAGTTTCCGCCGGAACGGCTGCGTATTGCCGTGGCTCGACAGGTCCATGATGGCTTCTGCGCCCATATTGACCGCGGAGAGTACCTTCTGCATCTCCACATCGTAATCTTTACAGTCTTTCGAAACACCGAGATTTACATTGATTTTCGTGCGCAGCATCGAGCCGATGCCCTCCGGATCGATGCAGGTGTGCAGTTTATTGGCCGGAATGGCAACCTTTCCGCTGGCAACGAGCGGCATCAGGTCTTCCACGGCCATATACTCTTTTTCTGCGACTTTTTTCAGCTCCGGTGTTACAATGCCGCGGCGTGCGGCGTCCATCTGTGTTGCGTAATTGCGTTCCATCTGTTGTTCTCCTTTATTTTCAAAATCAGATCCGGTAAGCGTGGTTCAGCGGTCCCGAGCCGTGGCCGAGATCCATCATGCTCGCGAGTGCGCCCGAAATATACTCTTTTGCGGCGGAAATGGCATCCGGAAGGGAAAGCCCCTTTGCGAGCCCCGATGCGATGGCGCTGGAGAGTGTACAGCCGGTGCCGTGTGTGTTCGGATTGTCGATGCGTTTTCCGGTGAACCAGGTAAATGTGCCGTTGTGATATAAAAGATCGTTGGCATCATTGATACTGTGGCCGCCCTTTAACAGAACGGCACAGCCGCAGGAATCCCCGATCTCTTTTGCGGCGCGTTCCATATCGCTTTCCGACTGGATTTTGATGCCGGAAAGAACTTCTCCCTCTGGGATATTCGGTGTGATGACTTCGGCCAGAGGAAAGAGCAGTTTTTTCATCAGGTCAGGCACGCCGCCCGAAGCGAGCGCGGAGCCGCTTGTAGCGACGAGGACCGGGTCCACAACGATGTGTTTGGCCTGGTAGAAGCGAAGCCGTTCGGAGATGACTTCGATCAGTGCCGGGGAGGATACCATACCGATTTTGACGGCGTCCGGGAAGATGTCCGTAAAGACGGCGTCAAGCTGTGCGGCCAGAAACTCCGGTGTTACATCGAAAATACCGGAAACTCCGGTGGTGTTCTGGGCGGTGAGTGCGGTAATTGCCGACATGGCGTAAACTCCGTTTGTGATCATGGTTTTGATGTCTGCCTGAATGCCGGCGCCTCCGCTGGAATCACTTCCCGCGATTGTTAATGCTGTTTTCATGTTTTTCGCGTCCATGAGAATTACTCCTTTGCATTACTTTTCTTTTTGGACAGGCGACAAAGAAAGTGGTGCCCCCAGTCTGCCGCCTGGTGTGAGGATGAATGGTTACGTAAAATTATTTGTTTTCCAGCATGCGCAGAGTCTGTTCTTTCAGATCCTTCGTTGCGGAAACAATGTCTTTCTGTGCAAAAATGGCACTGATGACGGCGATGCCGCAGATGCCGCTGCCGGAAAGCTCCGTCACGTTATCGCGTGTGATGCCGCCGATGGCGATGACAGGGATTTTAACGGCATTGCAGATAGCAGTCAGCGTTTCGTGGCTGACATCCTCCGCATCCGCCTTGGAACCGGTGTGGAAGACTGCGCCGACGCCGAGGTAATCTGCCCCGCGCTGCTCGGCGAGAATGGCCTGTTCCACGGTCTGTGCCGAAACGCCGATGATCTTGTCCGGGCCAAGCTTTGCACGGACATCGCCGGCCTCCATATCGCTCTGGCCGACATGAACGCCGTCCGCATCCATCTTAGCTGCGATTTCCACGTTATCGTTGATGACGAAAGGAACATGGTATGCGGCACAGAGTTTTTTCAGTTCCAGTGCCTCTTCCATAAAGTGATCCTGGTCAAGATTTTTTTCGCGGAGCTGGATAAACGTTGCGCCGCCCTGCAGAGCCTTTTCCACCTGGCTGTACAGTGTCTCGCCGTTCAGCCAGCTGCGGTCTGTCACAGCATATAAAAGCAGGCCTTTTTTATCGCACTTCATACTTTGCACCTTTCTCCAGCGTCTCGCCGTCCATGTGGTAGATGGCGTCGATGATGCGGTTCCGGTAGGTGGAGTTGCCGTCTTCCGGTTTCATATGGCTCCAGCCGATCTCGCCGGCAAGTCCCATCGCGCAGACAGCGGCAGCAGCGGCTTTTAACGGCTCGTCCGGGTTGGCAACGAGGTAAGCGGTCATCATGCCGGAGAGCTGGCAGCCTGTTCCGGTGATGCTTCCCATCTCGGCGCGTCCGTTGCGGATCACGTAGCAGGTGTCAGCATCGGCAACGAGGTCGATCGCTCCTGTGATGGCGACAACACAGTTGTGGTCTTTCGCAAAGTTTTTTGCAAAAGCAACGGCGCTGTCGAGGTTTTCGTCTGTTACTTTATCGGCAACGTCTGCGTCAACACCCTTTGTCGTTCCGCTTCCGAGTGCCAGTGTTTTGATTTCGGAAATATTTCCGCGGATGACGGTGAACGGGATTTTTTCCATCAGTCCGACTGCGGTCGAAGTACGTAAGTGGCTTGCGCCTGCGCCGACTGGATCGAGCAGGATTTTGTGGCCGAGCGAAGCTGCTTTTGCACCGGCACGGTACATGCCGTCGATGCTCGTTCTGTGCAGCGTTCCGATGTTGATGTTCAGACCGCCGCAGATGGAGGTGATATCCTCGACATCCTCCGGTTCATCGGACATGATCGGGCTTGCGCCGCATGCCAGCAGAATATTGGCGACATCGTTTACTGTAACGTAATTTGTGATGTTGTGTACGAGAGGGGTTGTTTTTCTGACATTGTCAAGACAAGTGCCTAACATAATTTTTTGTTCCTCCTGTGTGAGTATTTTTGCAGAAGCAAATTCCCTTGTGTTACTGGAAGAACCTGTTGATGATGTGTTCATAGAGATTAAAAAAGCAGATATACGTGGAGGTATATCTGCAGAAAATGTGCATATCGTATCTCCCTACGTTGGCATTACCCAAATCAGGTTCAGGGTCTAGGAGATGCATCCTACTCTCAGCCCGCTTCGCACGCGAGCTCCCCTTTGCTTTCTGCAGACAATTATATACGCATAAAAACAATTGTGCAAGAGAAAAACGGAAGATTTTAAAAAATTTCAGAAAAATAGAAAAGACATGCAAAATATTGGAAATGTAATGTTATCTGGGTTGACAGAGAAAATAATATCAGCGTAAAATGAAGATAAAATATGCGTGGAAGTCATGGACGTGATGATGCCGCCTCCATTCCGATTTTCGCCATGACCGCCAACGCCTTTGTTGAAGACCGGCAGGCCGCAAAAGAGGCCGGCATGAACGTGCATATCGCAAAGCCGATTGATGCGGAATTACTGAAAAAGAAAACTGCAGAGTATTGCAGGTGAAAAGAAGTGCCCCTGCCCGGCATCTGATGTGTGCCGGGCAGGGGCTTTTGATGTGCGAATTTTATTTTTCTTCCTCCGGGTACGTATAGCCCCAGGTTCTGCGGAAGGAGGTCATCAGATCCATGACGTCCTTCGTGTAGTCGAGGTGCATGGCAGATGCATCTCCATTGATGGCGCGTTCCATGTCGGCGAGCTCATAGGCGAGTGCATCGGCGTTGTCACCGGCTTTGATGATTTCGGATTCGCCGGTGGAAGCGTCTGTGATTTTTGCTTCCCAGGCACGCGGGTACTCCATGATCTCGATAAATCCGTTCTCACAGGAAACCATGCCGCGTTTCGGCTGTTTGGAGTGGAGAGAGAGCATCACACTTGCCATCTGTCCTTCCTGATTGGTGAGAAGGAGGCCGGCCTGCTCGTCCACACCGGTCGGAGCGGGCTTTACCTGGGAAAGGAGCTGATCCGGCTTGGAGTCGAAGAACCAGCGGAGGAAGGAGAGTGCGTATACGCCGATATCAAGCATCGCGCCGCCTGCGAGATTCCGGTTGAAGAAGCGGTTCTTCATGTTGTACTCTTTGAAACTGCCGAAGTTCATCGTGATCAGATTGACTCTGCCGAGACGGCCGGAGTCGAGAATTTTTTTCAGCTCTTTGTAGATCGGCATATGGTAAATCGTCATTGCCTCTCCGATGATGACACCTTTTTCTTTTGCAAGCGCTATGGCCTCGTCGAGCTCGTCGCTGTTCAGCGTAATCGATTTCTCAACGAGAATGTGTTTTCCATTGGCAATCGCCTCTTTCATAAAGCCAAGATGCGTGTTGTGCGGCGTCGTGATATAAATGACATCGACCTCCGGATCGGTAAACATCTCATGGAAATCATCGTAAACTTTTCCAATTCCATATTTCTCCGCAAAAGCAGCCGCCTTCTCATGGGTCCGGTTGCCGACCGCGTAAATATTCTTTCCGTTTTTCTGCAGTGCGACCGCCATTTCATTTGCAATCACACCGCATCCGAGTACAGCCCATTTGATTTCTTTCATCGTGAGATTCTCCTATCGTATCTATTTCGCCCAGAGCGGTTCTTCGCTTCCGCTGTAGTCAAACCGTCCGTCGTTTTTCTCTTCCAGTGCTTTGATCATATGGTACGTAAATTCATTGTAAGGCGTTGGAATTCCAAGCTCTTTTCCCATGCGGATCAGCGCACCCGAGAACATATCAATTTCCGTATGGCGTCCCGCATCGAGATCCTGGAGCGTCGAGTAGCGCGCCGTCGGCGGAACCGCACTTCCGCGTCCCGAGGAGACATCCGCCTTGCTGATATCAATTCCCTTTGCCTCCGCAATCGCTATCAGTTCTGCGCGGAGTCCGTCGCTGATCGCCTTCATATGCACACTGTCGCGGTAGCAGCCGACCCCGGCACCGAGAATAGCCTGCGGCAGGTTATTGCAGACATTCAGCCGGAATTTGCTCCATATTTCCTCTAAAATACAATCGGTTGCCCGGTAATGCAGCCCTGTGCCGGAGAACAGATCCAGAACAGCCTGCACACGCTCACTGTCGTACGGAGCCGAAACTTCGCCGAAAATGATGCCGAGCGTCGCCTCAGGGTTGAAAACGTAGCCGTCATTCTCTTTATGAGAAGCTACTTTGATAACAGCATGAAGCAGATGCTCCGCACCGACTTTTTGCGCGATGATCTCCTCACTGTCCACGCCGTTCATCAGACTCATGATCACAGTATTCTCGCCGGTAACGGCAGTAATATTGTCAAGAGCCCCCGGCAGTGCGCCGTATTTGAGCGAGACGATCAGAAAATCCACGCCGTGTGCCTCTTCCGGTGTCCATACCTCCGGGTGATAAACCGTATCGTTAATTTTGCATCCTTTGTTTTTCAGACGCTTCGCCCGTTCCCCGGACGCGATAACGCCAAGCCGGATGTCCTTTTTCTCCGAAAGCCCCCAGATCACATAAGACCCAACCGCTCCGGCGCCCAGAACAGCAACTGATTTTATTTTCATAATAGCCTCCTTTGTAACTGTTTGAATTACCCTTACTATAACAAATTTTGCGGAGATCCTCAATTTGTTTTTCAAAATAGAAAATTTCGGAAAAGGAAGCCTAAATGTGTTGATGGAGCGATAAGGTAGATTGTAGAATGAAAAGAAAATGTACGAAGACAAAATCCGGACGAAAGAAGAACAGAAGGCAAAAGAAAAACAAGAGAAGAAATAAGAAACGAAGGAGAAACGAAATTCGAACATTTCTCCTTCGTTTTTTGCACGCATTTTTACCGGGAAATCATATTCTAAGGTTAGAATGAAAAAACAGGAGAATCTGTTGATGAAAGGAAAATGGCTGACAGGTGCGCTTGTACTGGCAATGGCGGCAGTGACGCTGGCGGGATGCGGGGCAAAAGATGAGACAAAAGAAAAAGTGGAGCAGGTGACATTAAATGAGGTTGCCCACTCCATTTTTTACGCCCCGCAGTATGTGGCAATTGAGGAGGGGTATTTCGCGGATGAGGGCATTGATCTGACGCTGATGACAGGATTTGGTGCAGATAAAGTGCTGACGGCGATGATTTCCGGCGAGGCGGATATCGGGTTTATGGGGGCGGAGGCAACCGTCTACGCGTACCTCGAGGGAACCGCAGACCCGGTTGTGAACTTCGCGCAGCTGACGCAGCGGGCGGGAAACTTTGTTGTGGGAAGAGAGAAAGACAATTCGTTTACCTGGGAGAAATTGAAAAACAAAGAGGTATTAGGGGGAAGAAAAGGCGGTATGCCGGAAATGGTCTTTGAGTATGTTCTGGCGCAGAAAGGGATTGATAAAAAAGACGTAAACATCAACCAGAGCATCGATTTTGGTTCCACAGCTGCCGCGTTCTCCGGCGGGCAGGGGGATTATACGATTGAATTTGAACCGTCCGCGACACTGCTCGAGCAGAAGGGCGACGGCTATGTCGTGGCATCGGTCGGAACGGAATCCGGGTATGTGCCATATACGTCGTACAGTGTCAAACAGAGTTATCTGAAAACGCACGGCGCAACCGTAGAAAAATTCACGAAGGCGCTGCAGAAGGGAATGGACTTCGTGCAGACGCACACACCGGAGGAGATTGCAGAAGTGATTGCGCCGCAGTTTGCAGAAACCGAGCTGGAAACCATCACCGCGATCGTGCGCCGCTACTATGAGCAGGATACGTGGAAAGAAAATCTGATCTTTGAGGAAGAAAGTTTTGATCTTCTGCAGGAGATTCTGGAGCAGGCGGGAGAGCTGGAGAAAAAGGCATCGTACAAGACACTCGTGACAACAAAATACGCCGAAGAGGCCGCCGCCAAAGGCTGATTCCGGCGGAATAGAAAAGCGAAAAAAGACAGAAAAAGACACTTTTCGACATTCGTCGATAAACAGCGACATTTTATTCGAAAAAAATAAAGAAAATTGTAAAAGAAAAGCAGAAAAATAGAGAAAAAGTATTGCAAAAAAGTAAATTTTGTTGCATACTATGGGTGTCGCATATATTTTTTACAACACAGGCATACGGAGGCGAACAGACATGAAAGTAGGTTTTATCGGCGGCGGCAACATGGCGAGTGCCATGATTGGCGGAATGATCCAAAAAGGAGTTGTATCTGCAGATGACATTCTGGTATCGGTCCGCACGGAGAAAAGTGTGGAACGCTTGACCAACCAGTTTGGAGTCCAGGCGACTATGGATAACGAAGCGGTCGTAGCCGGATCCGATCTTGTATTCCTGGCAGTAAAGCCAAACCAAATAAAAAATATAATAAACCTCGTCAAAAACTTCATCTCACCCGAGAAGATTATCGTATCGATTCTTCCCGGTAAGTCTTTACAATGGCTGGGTACAGAAATCGGAAAACCAACAAAGTTAATTCGCACCATGCCAAACACACCAGCACTCGTCGGAGAAGGAATGACCGGCGTCTGTGCCAATGATCTCGTGACGGAGGAAGAGCTGCAGCTCGTTTTAACCCTCCTGAAAAGCTTTGGCCGCGCAGAAGTTGTTCCGGAGTATCTGATGGATACCGTCACAGGTGTCAGCGGAAGCTCGCCGGCGTACGTATTTCTTTTCCTGGAGGCTCTTGCAGATGCGGCCGTAGCTGAAGGAATGCCGAGAAAACAGGCATATGAATTTGCTGCACAGTCTGTCCTTGGAAGCGCCAAAATGCTTCTCGAGACAGGAATGCACCCGGGAGAATTAAAAGACATGGTCTGCTCGCCAGGCGGAACCACCATCGAAGCGGTTGCCGTACTGGAGCGGGAGAAACTGAGAAGTGCTGTTATTGATGCAACACGAGCCTGCATCCGGAAATCAAAGGGAGTGGATTAGAAGGAGCAGCACCGCCGCTTTGACAGAATGACGCTAATGTGAAAGCAGCAAAATAAAGAATGTATGCACAAAAAAACAAACCAAAACAAGCAAAAAGCAAGCACAAAAAAGAGTAAAAAAACAAACGAGCGGAAAAATCCCGGCAGCCGTGGAAAAGGCACCGGGATTTTTTCTGGTAATTTATAGTTTTTTTCCTTTACTGAGCGTACTGTTGTGATAATCGGAAGAATAGGTTACATCCTTTCCAAACCATACCGGAGGAACAAAGGCGTTTGCGGATGCTTCGTCCGGAAACTCCACCTCTGCGAGGTAAAGGCCTTCATACGGCGCATCAAAGACATCGAGCTCGATCGTCAGATCCGTTCCGGTAAGCGGCAGCAGATAGCGTGTTTTTGAGATGAGAACGCCGTCTGCCTTTTCCCGCAGATGCAGGTAGGATTCCTTTGTGAGCGGAAGATTATACTCTTCACGCACCATCAGCCCTTTTGACTTGTAGGTCAGATAATATTCGTCGTCAGAGCGGCGGATGCGGACAACCGGTTCGGTGGAAAGATAGCCCTGCTCGATTTTTTTACATGGATAGCTTGTAAGATTTTCCGGAAGCTGATCCAGAAGGTATTTGCGTTCGATTTCCATAAAAGAGACTCCTTCTCGTGATTGCATCACTGCTTTTTTCAAGAGTTTACCATGCTTTTCCCGTGATGTTAAGCGAAATCCGGCTTTTTGCGAAAAAAGTCCTGAAATTTTTATGAAATGCAAGCATTCTGCGGAAAAATGTGGTATAATAGCGGCGGTTTGTTACAAAGAAAAGCAGAGAATATCACGTGACAAAACACACGAGACTGATCATACAACACAGGAGGACAAAACCATGGCAAAGATTTATGTATTTCTGGCAGACGGATGTGAAGAGATTGAGGCACTGACCCCGGTGGATCTGCTGCGCAGAGCCGGAGAAGACGTATGCACCGTTTCTATTATGGGAAGAAAAGAAGTAACAGGATCCCACAAAATCACCATTCTTGCAGATGAAACCATCGAAGAGGGAGAGTTTGATGACGGAGACATGCTGGTACTTCCGGGCGGAATGCCGGGTACATTAAATCTGGCCGGAAACGAGACGCTCGCAGCGCTGATCCGTTCCTATGACGATCAGGAAAAGAAACTGGCAGCCATCTGCGCAGCGCCGAGCATCCTTGGTGTGATGGGCATCTTAAAAGATAAAAACGCTGTCTGCTTCCCGGGATTTGAAGAAAAGCTGGCAGGCGCAAACGTACTCGATGTACCGGCAGTCACCGACAAAAATGTGACCACCGGCCGCGGCATGGGAGCAGCCACTGACTTCGCACTGGAGCTGATCCGTGTTCTGCAGGGAGAGGACAAAGCAAAAGAAATGGCGGAAAAAATCGTATTTCATTGCTAAAAAAAAGCCTAAAAACCACAGAAATATAAAAAAATCACTGGCGTTTTTGAAAAGAGTATGCTATACTCGATAAATGACTGTAGAATGGAGAGGTGTGCAGGTTTTCTGCCGCTTTTCAGATAAATCAAGGAGGAAATTGATAAAATGAGTGTACAGGTCGAAAATTTAGAAAAGAATATGGCCAAACTTACCATTGAGGTTCCGGCTGAAGAATTAGAGAAAGCACTGGAGAAAGCTTACCAGAAACAGAAAAAGAACATCAGCGTTCCGGGCTTCCGTAAAGGAAAAGTTCCGAGAGCTATGGTAGAAAAAATGTATGGCCCGGCAGTATTCTATGAGGATGCTGTAAACAGCCTTGTTCCGGAAGAGTATTCCAAAGCAGCAGAAGAGAGCAAACTGGACATCGTATCCCGTCCGGAGATCAACGTAGAGCAGATCGAAAAAGGCAAAGCTTTCATCTTTACCGCAACTGTAGCAGTAAAACCGGAAGTTACCCTTGGCGAGTACAAAGGTCTGGAAGTAGCAAAAGCTGACACAACCGTTACAGATGAAGAAGTAGAAGCTGAGCTGAAAAAAGAGCAGGAGAAAAATGCAAGAACCATCAATGTAGAGGATCGTCCGGCAGCAGACGGAGATACCGTTACACTTGACTTCGAAGGTTCTGTAGACGGCGTTCCGTTCGACGGCGGCGCTGGAAAAGATTATCCGCTGACCCTTGGCTCCCATTCCTTCATTCCGGGATTCGAAGAGCAGCTCGTTGGCGCAGCTCTGGAAGAGGAGAAGGAAGTAAACGTTACTTTCCCAGAGGATTATCAGGCAGAAGAGCTTGCTGGAAAAGCAGCAGTATTCAAATGCACCATCCACAAAATCGAAGCAAAAGAGCTTCCGGCACTTGATGACGACTTCGCAAAAGACGTTTCCGAGTTCGATACTCTGGATGAGTACAAAAAAGAAATCAAAGACAACCTGACCAAGAAAAAAGAAGAGCAGGCTAAGACGGAAAAAGAGAACGCTGTTGTAGATAAAGCAGTAGAGAACGCAACAATGGAGATTCCGGAAGCTATGATCAATACGCAGGTAGAGAACATGGTTGACGATTTCGCAAGAAGAATCCAGTCCCAGGGTCTGTCCATGGAGCAGTACATGCAGTTTACAGGCGCTACCGTTGATTCCTTAAAAGAGCAGATGAAACCGCAGGCTGTTAAGAGAATCGAGAGCAGACTGGTACTTGAGAAAGTTGCAGAAGCAGAGAACATCCAGATCAGCGATGAGAAGCTGGACGAAGAGCTGGCTAAAATGGCTGAAATGTACAAAATGGAGCTGGATAAATTCAAAGAGCTCGTTGGCGAATATGAGAAAGAGCAGATGAAGAAAGATCTCGCTGTTCAGGAAGCAGTAACTCTCATGGCCGACAGCGCAAAAGAGGCGTAAGACCTCGGAAAGAGAGGCAATTGAATGAGTTTTGTACCTTATGTCATCGAGCAGACAAGCAGGGGAGAGAGAAGTTACGATATTTATTCAAGACTGCTGAACGACCGTATTATTTTTCTGGGAGAGGAAGTTACCGACGTATCGGCAAACCTGATCGTTGCACAGCTTCTGTTCCTGGAGTCTGAAGATCCGGGAAAAGATATCCACATGTATATCAACAGTCCGGGAGGTTCTGTAAGCGCAGGACTTGCTATCTACGATACGATGCAGTACATCAAATGTGATGTATCCACGATCTGTATCGGTATGGCTGCCAGCATGGGAGCATTCCTTCTTGCCGGCGGTACCAAAGGAAAGAGAATGGCTCTGCCAAACTCTGAAATCATGATTCATCAGCCATCCGGCGGTGCACAGGGTCAGGCAACCGAGATCAAAATCGTTGCAGAACAGATTCTGAAAACCAAACGGAAATTAAATGAAATTCTGGCGGCAAATACAGGAAAACCGCTGGAACAGATTGAGATCGATACCGAGCGTGACAACTACATGTCCGCAGAGGAAGCAAAAGCATACGGTCTGATTGATAATGTAATTACGAACCGATAAGAGAGGAAAGGTGTCCAAAAGCGTAGTTCCGGCAATGAGGCTTTTGTGGCACCTTTTGCCTTATCCGGCGATAAGGTTTAGTTGTAATATGTTGAAAGGAAGAAAACGATGGCTATAAAAGGGAATGATACCAAGATCCGCTGCTCTTTCTGCGGAAAGACAGAAGACCAGGTACGCAAGCTGATCGCAGGCCCGGACGGGGCATACATCTGTGATGACTGCGTGGCAATCTGCTCGGAGATCATTCAGGAAGAGTTTGAGGATCTGTACGGCGAGCAGAATACCGACGAGATCAACCTGATCAAACCAAAGGAAATCAAAGCATTTCTGGATGATTACGTAATCGGACAGGATGAGGCGAAAAAAGTGCTCTCCGTTGCTGTTTACAACCATTACAAACGAGTGCTTTCCGGTGCATCCTCCGACATCGAACTGCAGAAGAGCAACATTCTGATGCTCGGACCGACCGGTTCCGGAAAAACGTATCTGGCACAGACACTGGCCAAACTGATCAACGTTCCGTTTGCAATTGCAGACGCAACGGCGCTCACCGAGGCAGGTTATGTCGGCGAGGACGTAGAAAACATTCTGCTCCGCCTCATTCAGGCAGCAGACTATGATATCGAGCGCGCTGAGCACGGAATCATCTACATCGATGAGATCGATAAAATCACAAGAAAATCCGAAAACGCTTCGATCACACGAGATGTTTCCGGCGAGGGTGTACAGCAGGCACTGCTGAAAATCCTGGAGGGAACTGTAGCTTCCGTTCCGCCGCAGGGCGGAAGAAAGCATCCGCATCAGGAGTTTATTCAGATTGATACGACGAATATCCTCTTTATCTGCGGCGGTGCATTCGAAGGACTCGAGAAGATCATCGAGACGAGACAGGATACGAAATCCATCGGATTCAACAATCCGATCGGCCATGCAAAAGATGAGAATGTCGGAGATCTGCTCCGTCAGGTCATGCCGCAGGATCTGACCAAGTTCGGCCTGATTCCGGAGTTTGTCGGACGTGTGCCGATTGTCGTTACGTTAAATTCTCTGGATGAGACGGCCCTGATGAAGATTCTGGTTGAGCCGAAGAATTCTCTGGTCAAACAGTACAAGAAGCTGTTTGAGCTGGACGGCGTACAGCTTGACTTCAAAGAAGATGCACTCGAAGCGATTGCAAAGAAATCCCTGGAGCGGAAAACAGGCGCCAGAGGTCTCCGCGCAATCATGGAAGATACGATGATGGATCTGATGTATGAGATCCCGTCGGACAATACGACAAAAGAATGCGTCATCACCAAGGACGCTGTAGAAAAGAAGGCGGAGCCGGAGATTATTCACGGCGAACCGGCCCCTGTTCCACGGCGGAATATGGGAAGAAGATCCGGAAGACCGGAAACCGCCTGAAAAACGCAGGAGGAAACTTAAATGGAAGAAGTGACAAAAGTATTACCGGCGATTGCGCTGCGTGGAACAACGATTTTGCCGGATATGATTGTACATTTTGATATCAGCAGACCTAAATCGGTTCGTGCGGTCGAGGAGGCGATGCTGGGAAACCAGAAAATTTTCCTGATTACACAGAAAGACCCGGATACGGAAGTACCGGGTCTGCTTGATGTGTATAAAATTGGAACAATTGCGGTCATCAAACAGGTTGTGAAAATGCCAAAGGATGTTCTTCGGATTCTCGTAGAAGCAGAAAGACGCGCAGAACTGCTGAACTTCGAGGAAGAGGAGAGCGAGTATCTCCGCGCCGAGGTGGCGCTGTTTACCGGCTCGGACGAAATGCAGTTTTCCGATATCGAGCAGGAGGCAATGCTGCGCAACTTAAAAGAGCTGTTTGCCGTCTACTGCGAGCAGACGCAGAAAGTCAGCAAGGAACTGGCAGGCCAGATCCTCGGAACCGAAGAAGTCGGAAAGCTGGTGGACCAGATCTGCATGAATCTGCCCCTCGACTACGTAAACCGCCAGAAACTGCTGGAGGCTGTGGAGCTTTCCGAGCGGTATGATACGCTCTGCGTCATGATCGCCAACGAGATTCAGATTCAGGAGATCCGTTCGGAGATTCAGGGAAAAATCAAAGAGCGGATCGATAAGAACCAGCGTGATTATATTCTGCGCGAGCAGCTTAAAGTCATCCGCGAGGAACTCGGCGAGGACAATTCCCGGACCGAGATTGAAAATTATAAGAAGCAGCTTGAGAAGCTCAAAGCCTCCAAAGAGGTAAAAGAGCGGATTTCCGAGGAGATCCACCGTCTGGAAAATTCGGCCAGCAATCCGTCCGAGGCAGGCGTGATCCGCGGCTATATCGAGACACTGCTGGGGCTTCCGTGGGATAAGGCATCCCGTGACAATCAAGATCTGGCAAGAGCACGCGAGATTCTGGAGGAAGATCACTACGGTCTTTCGAAAGTAAAAGAGAGAATCCTCGAATTCCTGGCCGTACGCACCCTGACGAAGAAAGGCGAGAGCCCGATTCTCTGCCTGGCAGGCCCTCCGGGAACCGGTAAGACCTCGATTGCGAGAAGCGTGGCGCGAGCCCTGAATAAAAAATACGTCCGCATCTGTCTCGGCGGTGTGCGGGATGAGGCGGAGATCCGCGGCCACAGAAGAACCTACATCGGCGCGATGCCGGGACGCATTGCGGCGGGACTCCATCAGGCGAAGGTGAAAAATCCGCTGATGCTGCTCGATGAGATCGACAAAGTAAGTGCAGATTACAAGGGAGATACCTCTTCCGCACTTCTTGAGGTCCTCGATTCCGAGCAGAATAATAAATTTGCCGATCATTACGTAGAGCTTCCGATCGACCTTTCGGAGGTGCTCTTTATTGCAACCGCAAATGATATTCAGAACATTCCGCGTCCGCTGCTGGACCGTATGGAAGTGATTGAAATTTCAAGCTATACGGAAAACGAGAAGTTCCATATCGCAAAAGAACATCTCGTTCCGAAGCAGAAGAAGGCGAACGGTCTGAAAGAAGCACAGCTTGTGATCGAGGATGAGGCGTTGATGGAAGTGATCAGCGGCTACACCAGAGAGGCCGGTGTCCGCTCCCTGGAGCGCCAGATCGGCAGAATCTGCAGAAAGAGCGCGAGAAAGATTCTCGAGGAACAGGTAAAAGAGGTTGTTGTGACGAAAGAAAATCTGGAAGAGTTCCTCGGAAAAGAGAGGTATGAGTTCCAGCCGGCCAACGAAAAACCGGAGATTGGTATTGTGCGCGGTCTTGCCTGGACGGCAGTCGGCGGCGATACGCTGCAGATCGAGGTCAATGTGATGCCGGGAAAAGGAGAGTTTCTGCTGACCGGCCAGCTCGGCGATGTGATGAAGGAGTCTGCGCAGGCGGGCATCAGCTTTATTCGTTCCGTGGCAGAGCAGTATGAGATTCCGAAAGAATTTTTCGAGAAACACGACATCCACATTCATATTCCGGAGGGAGCCGTTCCAAAAGATGGCCCGTCTGCCGGTATTACGATGGCGACGGCGATGGTTTCCGCGATCACAAAGGTTCCGGTAAAAGCAGACGTTGCGATGACCGGAGAGATTACGCTCCGCGGCCGTGTGCTTCCGATCGGCGGCTTAAAAGAGAAGCTGCTGGCGGCAAAGAAAGCCGGTATCCATATGGTTCTCGTTCCGGAGAAAAATGAGCCGGATGTAAGAGAACTGGATGCGGAGATCACAGACGGACTGCAGATCGAATTTGTCGGCAGCATGGAACAGGTATTAAAACTGGCACTTGTGGAAAAGAAGTAAGGCCAGAAGATGCAAAAAACAGGAGAAGAAAAGTATGGTAATTAAACAGGTAGAGCTGCAGCATGTCTGCGGAATCACCAGTAAACTGCCGGATACCGGTCAGGTGGAAGTGGCATTTGCGGGAAAATCCAATGTTGGAAAATCTTCTCTCATCAATGCCCTGATGAATCGGAAATCACTGGCGCGTACCAGTGCGCAGCCGGGAAAAACACAGACGATCAACTACTACCATATCAATGAGGAAATGTATCTGGTGGATCTGCCGGGATACGGTTTTGCGAGAGCCTCCGAGGAGGTTAAAGCAAAATGGGGCAAACTGATCGAGGATTATCTGCATCAGTCAAAAATGCTGCACGCAGTATTTCTTCTGATTGATATCCGTCATGCACCGTCCAACAACGACCGCATTATGTATGACTGGATCCTTCGAAACGGTTACCAGCCGATCATTATTGCAACGAAGCTGGACAAGATCAAACGCAGTCAGCTTCAGAAACAGATCAAGCTGATCCGTGAAACGCTGGAGGTCGAGAAAGATACGATTGTGATTCCGTTTTCTGCGGAGACAAAACAGGGACGTGAGGAGATCTGGAATCTGATCGATGAAATCCGCTCGGATGCAGAAGAAAGCGGGGAATAATGTCATGGGTATGATACGTGCGGCAGGCCTTGGGTATGAATACCTCCGTTACGAGGAGGAAGGACAGGAGCCGGAAGTAACAAAAGCGATCGAAGATGTCAGTCTGGAAATCCAGAAGGGACAGTTTATTGCGGTGCTCGGGCATAACGGAAGCGGAAAATCAACGCTTGCGAAACATATCAACGCTCTGCTGGTGCCTACAGAAGGCACCATGTGGGTGGACGATATGAAGACGACAGATGAGGAGGATGTCTGGAAGATCCGCCAGAAAGCCGGTATGGTATTCCAGAACCCGGATAACCAGATCATCGGAAATGTGGTGGAAGAGGATGTCGGCTTTGGACCGGAAAATCTGGGTGTCCCGACCGATGAAATCTGGAAACGGGTGGAGGAAAGCCTTACGGCGACCGGGATGATTTCATACCGGGCCCACTCTCCGAATAAGCTCTCGGGAGGTCAGAAACAGAGGGTTGCAATTGCAGGAGTGATGGCTATGCAGCCGGAATGTATTGTTCTTGATGAACCAACCGCGATGCTGGATCCGAACGGACGAAAAGAGGTTCTTCGCGCTGTGCGTAAGCTGAATGAAGAAAAGGGCGTTACGGTTATTCTGATTACGCATTACATGGAAGAGGTTGTTTTTGCGGACCGTGTGTTCGTTATGGACAGCGGCAGATTGGTAATGCAGGGGACGCCAAGGGAGATTTTTTCCGAAGTGGAGAAATTAAAAGAGCTCCGTCTTGATGTACCCCAAGTGACACTGTTGGCTTATGAATTGAGAAAAAATGGTGTAGATCTCCCGGAGGGAATTTTGACCATTGAAGAACTGGTGAATGCATTATGTCATTGAAACTTGAAGATGTAACGTACACATACAGCCCGGGAACGGCATATGAAATGCACGCCCTGGAGCATATCAATCTTGAAATTCCGAATGGCCAGTTTGTTGGGATTATCGGCCATACGGGAAGCGGAAAATCGACGCTTGTGCAGCATTTGAACGGTCTGATCCGCCCGACATTGGGACGGGTGCTGTATAACGGAGAGGATATCTGGAAAGAAGGATATCCGCTAAGAGAGCTTCGAAGCCATGTGGGACTGGTTTTCCAGTACCCGGAGCATCAGCTCTTTGAGACGGATGTGATCACAGATGTCTGCTTCGGTCCGAAAAACCAGGGACTTTCACCGGAGGAATGCAGAAAACGGGCGGAAGAGGCACTGGATCATGTCGGATTTCCAAAGGAAATGTATGAAAAATCGCCGTTTGAACTCTCCGGAGGTCAGAAACGTCGTGTTGCGATTGCCGGTGTGCTTGCCATGAACCCGGATTTTCTGGTGCTTGACGAGCCGACTGCAGGCCTTGATCCGAAGGGACGCGATGAAATCCTCGATCAGCTTGCATTGCTGCATAAGACGCGCGGCATTTCGGTTGTGCTCGTATCGCACAGCATGGAGGATATTGCAAAATATGTAGAGCGGATTATTGTCATGAACCACGGTCATGTGGCGTTTGACGATACACCGAAGAAAGTCTTCGCTCACTATAAAGAGCTGGAGAAAATCGGTCTTGCGGCGCCGCAGATGACGTATATTATGCATGCGCTAAAGGAACACGGCATGGACGTGGACGTAACGGCGACAACGGTTGAAGAGGCGCGCGATACGATTCTTGCGGCGCTTGGAAGTCAGAAGAAAAACGGGAAAAAAGGAGCAGAAGTATGTTAAGAGATATTACTCTGGGACAGTATTACCCGGCAGATTCTATTCTGCACCGGCTTGACCCGCGTGTAAAATTTGTGGGAACGCTCGTTTATGTCATTTCCCTTTTTCTGTTCCACAATTGGGGCTACCTGCTTGGAACCGTATTCCTTGCGGTGATGATTAAATTGTCGAAGGTGCCGTTCAAATTTATCACGAAGGGTCTGAAATCAATTTTTGTGCTGCTTGCGATTACGATGGTATTTAACATCTTATTTACGCCGGGTGAGGTGCTCGTCCGTATTTGGAAAATTACGATCACCCGTGAGGGTGTAGCTATGGCATGCCGTATGTCGGTGCGTCTGATTTTCCTGATGATCGGCTCTTCGCTGATGACGCTGACGACAACACCGAACCAGCTGACGGATGCACTCGAAAGCCTGCTCGGACCATTGAAAAAAATCCATGTGCCGGTGCATGAGATTTCCATGATGATGTCAATAGCGCTCCGTTTTATCCCGATTCTCCTGGAAGAGACAGACAAGATTATGAAAGCGCAGATGGCGCGCGGCGCGGATTTTGAGAGCGGAAATATTATCCAGAGAGTAAAGAACATGGTGCCGCTTCTGGTGCCGCTGTTTATTTCAGCCTTCCGCCGTGCAAATGATCTGGCGCTGGCGATGGAAGCACGCTGCTACCATGGAGGAGAGGGAAGAACACAGATGAAACCGCTTCGGTATCAGACGCGCGATTATGCAGCGTATGGCGTTCTTATGGCATACCTTGTGTGCAGTATCGGCCTTCGCGTGTGCGGACTCTGACTTTGACGAAAACGGAGGAGAAGAATGCGCAGAATTAAGCTGATTGTAGCGTATGACGGCACAAATTACTGTGGATGGCAGGTGCAGCCAAACGGCATTACAGTACAGGAAGTATTAAATCAGGCTCTTTCCGATCTCTTTGCGAAAAAAATTGCCTGCATCGGCGCAAGCCGGACCGACGCCGGGGTACATGCTCTCGGCAATGTTGCGGTATTTGATACGGATGCGAGAATGCCGGCGGACCGTATCGCATTTGCACTCAACACACGGCTTCCGGCAGATATCCGTATTCAGGGATCATCCGAAGTACCGCCAGACTTTCACCCGCGTTTTACCGCAACAGTCAAAACATATGAGTACAGGATTTTGAACCGCACATTTGCAGATCCGACGCGGAGACTGAATTCCTATTTCTGGTACGGCCCGCTGGATGTGGATGCGATGCGGCAGGCAGCATCGTATCTGGTTGGCATGCATGATTTTAAAAGCTTTGCAACAGCCAAACCGGAGGTGACCGACACGGTCCGTACCATCTATGAAACGAGTTTGGAAAAAGAAGACGATCTGATCCGCTTCCGGATCACTGGAAACGGTTTTCTCTACAATATGGTGCGGATTATCACCGGAACACTGCTTGAGGTTGGAAAGGGTGATTATCCGCCGGAGAAAGTAAAAGAAATCCTTGCGGCGAAGGATCGAAAAATGGCGGGAGCAACGGCAAGGCCGGAGGGGCTGACCCTGGTGCAGATCCGGTATCCCGAATGGGATTTCGAGTAAAGACATAAGTGGTCTGTATTTTCCGCAAAACGGGACTCGCAGTTTGCGAAAAAATGCAAAATATGGGTAAAAAACAGTTGACATTCCAAAATCCGTATAATATAATTACTAAATGTGTGACGTAGTTTGAAAACGCCGATGCCATAAGCCCCGGTAAGGCGGTTTCCTATATACATGAAACAGTAAATTGAATTTTTCACAGGAGGTTATATCCATGAACACCTTTATGGCAAATCCAGATAAGATTGAAAGAAAATGGTATGTTGTTGATGCAGAAGGATGTACATTAGGACGTCTGGCATCTGAAGTAGCAAAAGTATTACGTGGAAAAAACAAACCGGAGTACACTCCGCACGTAGATACTGGTGATTACGTAATCGTAATCAACGCTGATAAAGTAGCAGTAACCGGTAAAAAACTGGATCAGAAGATCTATTACAGCCACTCCGATTATGTAGGCGGAATGAAAGAAGCTACTCTTCGTGAGATGATGGCTAAGAAACCGGAGAAGGTTGTTGAACTTGCAGTTAAAGGCATGCTTCCAAAAGGACCTCTTGGAAGACAGATGTTCACGAAACTTCACGTATACGCTGGTGCAGAGCACGCTCATGCAGCTCAGAAACCAGAAGTATTAACATTTTAATAGGGAGGTAAAGAACATTGGCTAGCGCAAAATATTACGGAACCGGAAGAAGAAAAAAATCTATCGCAAGAGTATATCTTGTACCGGGAACTGGTAAAGTTACCATCAATAAAAGAGACATCGATGAGTATTTTGGTCTGGAGACCCTGAAAGTTATCGTTCGTCAGCCTCTGGCAGCTACAGAGACCGCTGATAAATTTGACGTGATCGTAAACGTTCACGGCGGCGGATACACAGGACAGGCAGGAGCAATCCGTCACGGTGTTGCACGTGCCCTTCTGACTGTAGACAACGACTACAGACCAGTTCTGAAAAAAGCAGGATTCCTGACTCGTGATCCTAGAATGAAAGAGCGTAAGAAATACGGTCTCAAAGCAGCTCGTCGCGCTCCGCAGTTCAGCAAGCGATAATCGACTGCTCAGACTATATCAAAATGGTTCAAAAAGCCCGGAAAATCAAGGTTTTCCGGGCTTTTGCTATATCTAAACGGGCTGATATGGTTTGACCAAATTTGGCAAAACGAGAGCCGATTTCATCCAATTTTTAGTGGTCCGCAAGTGGTTAACTGGCTAAAAAGAGGGCAAAAAGAGGGGGAAGTGGTTCCCAAAGTGGTTAACCGAGAGCCGATTTTTGGGGTGCTTTTCAGCCCTCCTTCCCCTCGTTTTTTGGCTGTGGCAGTTTGACATAGTTTGAGCTAATTTGAATAATTGAATATGAATTTGATGTAGCACACAGTATAAATGCTGGGTGCTTTTTTCATTTCAGGAACTCGTATTCCGGCGATAGAAAGAGCCGTCACTTCACTGTTAATTTTGAAGTGGCGGCTTTTTCTATTTCCAGAAACAACAGCAACAATCAGAAATGAGGTGAAGTCATGAACACACAAATCATCGCCATCGCCAACCAGAAAGGCGGCGTTGGCAAAACAACAACCTGTGCGAACTTGGGAATAGGTCTGGCACAGGCCGGAAAGAAAGTGCTTCTGATCGACGGGGACCCGCAAGGAAGCCTGACAATCAGCTTGGGAAATCCGCAACCAGACAAGCTGCCATTTACACTGTCGGATGCAATGGGCAAAATTCTGATGGATCAGCCTATACGCCCCGGAGAAGGTATTCTGCATCATGCAGAAGGCGTTGACCTGATGCCTGCGGATATTCAGCTTTCCGGTATGGAGGTTTCTTTGGTAAACGCCATGAGCCGTGAAACGATTTTACGGCAATATCTGGACACACTGAAGGGACAATATTCCCATATCCTCATCGACTGCCAGCCCTCCCTTGGTATGCTCACAGTTAATGCGCTGGCCGCTGCGAATAGGATCATTATTCCCGTTCAGGCAGAGTATCTGCCCGCCAAAGGACTGGAACAGCTTCTATCTACGGTCAGTAAGGTGAAACGGCAGATCAATCCAAAGCTCCAGATTGACGGTATCCTGCTGACGATGGTGGATAACCGCACCAACTTTGCCAAAGAGATTGCTGCTTTGCTGCGGGACACCTATGGAAGTAAAATCAAAGTCTTTGGAACGGAAATCCCCCATTCTGTCCGGGCAAAGGAAATTAGCGCAGAGGGAAAAAGTATTTTCGCCCATGACCCTGGCGGCAAGGTGGCAGAGGGGTATCGAAATCTGACGAAGGAGGTGTTGAAACTTGAAAAGCAGCGCGAAAAAAGTAGAGCTGGCATCGGTAGATGATCTGTTTTCTACGGAGGAGAGCCGTGCCGATGCTCAGAGAGAAAAAGTAGTAGAAATCCCGTTGTCGGAACTGCACCCGTTCAAAGGGCATCCATTCAAAGTCAAGGATGACGAAGCAATGATGGAAACCGCAGACAGTATCAAGCAGTATGGCGTTCTGGTTCCGGCGATTGCTCGACCGGACCCGGAGGGCGGTTATGAGCTGGTAGCCGGACACAGGCGGCACAGAGCCAGTGAGCTGGCAGAAAAGGAGACCATGCCGGTCATTGTTCGGGATTTGGATGATGATGCCGCCACGATCATTATGGTTGACAGCAACCTGCAACGAGAAAGTCTGCTCCCCAGTGAAAGAGCATTTGCCTACAAGATGAAGCTGGATGCCATGAAACATCAGGGAGAGCGAGTTGATTTAACTTCGTCCCAAGTTGGGACGAAGTTGAGAGCCGATGAAATATTGGCTCAGCAGGCTGGTTCAAGCAGAAATCAAGTTCAGCGCTATATCCGTCTGACAGAGCTGATTCCTGAATTGATGGATATGGTGGATGAAAAGAAGATTGCCCTGAACCCTGCCTATGAGCTGTCCTTTCTCAAAAAGGAGGAACAGGTAGACCTGTTGGACGCGATGGACAGCGAACAGGCTACCCCTTCTCTTTCTCAAGCCCAGCGGCTCAAGAAATACAGTCAGGAGGGGCATCTGACCCTCGATATGATGCGTGTCATCATGGGTGAGGAAAAGAAAAGCGATCTGGACCGAGTGACATTTACCTCTGACACCTTGCGGAAGTATTTCCCTAAAAGCTATACGCCCCAGCGGATGCAGGAAACCATCATCAAGTTGCTGGAGGCATGGCAGAAAAAGCGTCAGAGAGACCAGGAACGATGAAAGGAGCCGCCTATGATGGATATTTCAGCCCGTGAGCTGAAAGGACATAACATTCTCGCCGTAGAGAGGTTTTGGGATAACACCCGCTGGATGATTGAGTTTTCCGTCCTGCGTCCCAGCACAGCTTACGGCAGCCCCGGAGAGGAAATGCGGCTGTTTTTGACCGAGGACGGGTATCAGGCTGCTCTGCAAAGCCAGCAGCGTCGGGAGATTAAGATCAAGCGTTACGCTCGTGTGATTGAGGGACATATCCTCGATTTCAAACCGGGAAAACGCCGCCGCTCATAAACCCATACAACGAAAGGAAAGGAATGACTATGTGTACGGTAAAGGAAATTCAAGAAGCAATCCGGGAAGATTGCAAATCTCAGCATGACATGGATTCAACGGATATTGACCGAGTGATGCAAACACTTCCTTTCGCCCAGGAGGAGCCATTTACAGAGGCGCGTCCTCGAAAGCCGCTGTTTTGGTTCTATGCAAGAAAATTTGAAAAGTGTTGAACACCGCAATTCTTTGGAATGAGGATTGCGGTGTTTTTGTACCAAAAATTCGGAAGGAGTGAGGTCGATGGCCGTTTTTCGCATTGAACGGACCCGTGATTATACCGTGATGAGCAATCATCATTTACGAAATGCAAACCTGTCGTTAAAAGCCAAGGGACTGCTTTCCATGATGTTATCTTTGCCAGAGGACTGGAATTACACCACCCGTGGTCTTGCAAAGATCTGTAAGGAGGGCGTGGATGCCATAGGCGCTGCGTTGCGGGAATTGGAGGCTGCCGGTTACATTGTGCGGCACAAGCTGCGTGACCGGCAGGGACGCATCAGCGATACAGAGTATGTTATATACGAGCAGCCACAGCTTAGAAAACCGGATACGGATTCACCAGATACGGAAAACCCGTATATGGATAAACCGGATACGGAAAAGCCCGCAGAATTAAATATAGAGAAATCAAATACTCAAAAACAAAATATTTATGGATCAAGTACCGATTCCATTCCCTTCCGGGATTGCGCGGCAGATTGTCTGCCGGAACGGAAAGGAAGGGATGCGATGTCACTCACAGAGATAGAGAGTTATCGGGAATTGATTCAGGAGAATATCGGGTATGAATACCTGTGTCAGCAGTATGAAACTTATCGGGAGGATTTGGATGAGATTGTGGAGCTAATCGTGGAAACGGTCTGTGCAAAGCGAAAGACCACCCGTATTGCAGGAAGTGATTTTCCGCATGAAATCGTTCGTTCCAGATTCTTGAAGCTGGATAACTCGCACATTGAGTTTGTCATGGACTGTTTACAGAAGAACACCACGGAAATTCGTAACATGAAGCAGTATCTTCTGACCGTTCTGTTCAATGCACCGACCACGATAAGCAATCATTACACCTCACAAGTAAATCACGATCTGTATGGCGGCTGGTAAATGGTCGCTTTTTTATTGCCCGGAACTGCCGGGAGAAAGGAGCAAGCATGATGTCTGAGGGAAAGACCATAGGGCAGCTGATGGAAGAAATGCGGGCAAAGGCAGGAGCGCAGAATTATCATGGTCATGGATATATGGACCTCCAGCGTTTTGCGGAGGACACCCGGCACATGATTATTTTTGATGTGCTGACGAACGATTCTCCTGTTGGCTGGAAAGGCGAACGAACCCGCCTGTTCCTGTCGGATACCGGTTATGAAAAAGCACTGGATAGTCAGGAAAAGGGGCAGATTAAGATTTTGAGCCACGCAAAGGTACGCCAGGGCAATCTGCACTATGACCATTCTGACCAGTTACGCTAAGGAGGGCGGTATGAAGCGTTATCTTCTGCGGCGGCTGGTGGTTCCGCCTTAGCAAAAAAAGAGATTCCCTGCAAACTTCGTGGAAAGGAGGCGAGAAAATGCAGGAAGAAGTGGAAAACAGAACTTTGACGCTGGTTGTCAGTGGAACAAAGTTTACCGGCAGAATGTTTAAGGCTGCCATAAGCAAGTACATGGCACATCGAAAGGAAAAGAAGCTGGAAAAACAGAGAAGCCGTGATGCGCCGGTTGTTCCGCATGGAAAACAGACTGTGAAGCAGCTTGTCGGGCAGAATCAGGGAATATCCAACATTGAGATCACAGACCCCTCTATCAAGGAGTTTGAGAAAATCGCCCGGAAATATGGTGTGGATTATGCGGTGAAAAAGGATCGCAGCAGTTCTCCACCAAAGTACCTGATTTTTTTCAAAGGCCGTGATGCAGATGCTCTGACAGCAGCTTTTACAGAGTACACCAACAAAAAGGTCAAAAAGGCAACGAAAACAGAGCGCCCGTCCGTACTGGCAAAACTTAACCAGTTCAAAGAGATGGTTAAAAATGCTGTGGTGGATCGCACCAAGCGAAAGGAGCTGGAACGATGAAAAAGACATTGGACATCAAAAAGCTCATTTTGCTGAATATGCCGTATATCCTGCTGGGGCTGTTTGCTACCAATTTTGGAGAGGCATGGCGAATGGCACAAGGGGCGGATGCTTCAGAAAAGTTTCTTTCGCTGGTTGCGGTTCTGCCTGGGGCGTTGCAAAGTTTCTGGCCAAGCCTGCATCCATTGGACTTGTTGGTAGGGCTGTGCTGTGGAGGCAGTCTGAGGCTGGCGGTGTATCTTAAAAGCAAGAACGCCAAGAAATATCGACATGGTTTGGAATATGGTTCGGCCCGCTGGAGTGCATAATTTTAAGTGTAAATGACACATACATGGACGCACAGGAGGTTATGCACATGACTGATTATAGCAAAATTACAGCCCTTTACTCCCGCCTTTCCGTGGGCGACGAGGACAGGGACGGCGGCGAGAGCAACAGCATACAGAATCAGAAGAAATTTCTGGAAAGCTACGCCAGACAGTTAAAGCTGACGAATATCCGGC